>Ga0315285_10000382_pt1 | contig 45874 bp, 22 predicted proteins | sample YL17G09_36_MG_FD_203698 | JGI IMG/M metagenome (GOLD analysis project Ga0315285, IMG submission 203698) | Sediment microbial communities from Yellowstone Lake, YNP, Wyoming, USA - YL17G09_36 | ecosystem: Environmental > Aquatic > Freshwater > Lake > Sediment | place: USA: Wyoming | collected...
GGCCAATGGAGCGAAGACCCAAGTGAGAGTCTATCATAGGCGAATAAAAAGCGAAAAAGCAAGAGAAAAATCGCGCGGCGGCAAGTTCCTTTGTGACCGTGCACAATTTGTGAGAAATATGCAGACTATTTGCGAAAATCCCTTCGGTCAGGCGTGTAAAGATCTTCATCGCCTGCAGCAAAAAGAGATGAATCAGGCTTCCCTGCCCAGCTGCAGAGTTCAGTCCCGAGCTTTCGAAATCGTGTGCGCGATTCCCCCACGACGGTTCTTGGAACACCGCTAAGAATCACAGATTTCGCTAACTTCGCTGCGGGATGCTGTAGGTGGGCGAGAAGGGAATCATTTCGGCACAGCAATAGTGAAGGTTAGGCCAGTTTCCGATAAGCGCGTTATCCGGCCCAGTGCCGCCCCGCTGCTCAGAAGGTGGCAAGATTTCTTCCGAGTGCGCCGTCACTCGGGCGGAACCATTGTTCGGCTTCTGCGGGGCCCTAGTCCTAGCAGTTCTACAGTCAGGCGTCCGGTGGTGTTGGGTTGGGCCGTTGCTGGGGCAGTGGCCAGATTTCGGCGGTTGAGATGTGGTTCATGATGTGGGAAAATTGGCTCTCTGGCGAGAGTCCAGGCCGGGCGTTATGAACAACTCCTCCCGTGACGGTCGGTCACCGTTGGGACTCTTCCCTGGCCGCCCGCCATGCCGGTTCAGACGGGTCGGCCTAAACAAGAGTTAGACGGCTGCAAGACCTAGCATGATCCCAGAACCGGAGATTCGTGAACTTTCCCAGTCCCTCGGAGTGCGATTGACGCACATCGAGAAGGACTACGTTATGGGCTGGCTGCTATGGGGAATTTCTGGTGATCCTTTTCTCCGAACCGAATTGATCCTCAAGGAGGGCAGCGCCCTGAGGAAACTGTACTTTCCGGATACGCGGTTTTCTGACGACCTCGACTTCACAGCCCGCCACCAGATCGCCGCAGAGGGATTCCGCGACCGTCTGGGCCACCTCCAGACTCGTATCACCGAGACTGCCGGCATACCCTTTCAGCCTGATTTGACCAGAGTGGATGAAAAGCCGACCCCCGACCCTGAGGCGCACGCATTGGACGGCCGAGTTTACTTTCGAGGTTTCGCGGGTGATTCCTCGCTCACCTTTCGCATTAAGTTTGACGTGTCGCCCTATGAGCGAATCGTGTTGCCTGTGCAGGAACACCCCGTCATTCATGGATTCTCGGACGCGGGCGCATGTGCTGCGAATGTTTACGGTTATTCGCTCGAGGAGATTCTTGCTGAAAAGCTCCGCAGTTGGATTCAGAGAACGCGTTCCCGAGATCTTTTCGATGTCGCGAAGATCATCCTCTCTGGCCGTCTTCCGGTCAGCAAGCGGAACATCCTGTCGACGTTCTTTCAGAAGACGATTTTCAAGGACATTCCCAATGTCGGCCGCGACGAATTGATCTCCCAGGACAAATTCGACACTGTCAGCACGAGCTGGCTTGAAACGATCGTGTGTCCCGTCAACGCGGTCATCGTCGCGGCGAATGCTATTGCTACATTCGTGCAGTTCGTGAACGCACTCTTTCAACCGGACGTGCTGGCACAGATAGGTCGGCTGTCGGTAGCAGCGGCTGGGTTTGGCCGGCGTATCTCGTCTGCTGTTCGTGAGGCGATCATCACCGCTGGTCGTGCCCGCCAGTTGCTCCAGATGCGGTATGACAATCGCGACAGGACTATTGAACCGTACTCGTTTCGCTACAAGGTGCGAAAGAGCGATGGCCGAGGATTTGAGTATTTCTTCGGATATGACAGGACTCGGGGTCAGACGATCAAGAGCTTCTTTGTCCACGAGATCCAAAGCGTTAGTATTCTGCCGGACACATTTTCGCCGCGTTTTGTGGTCGAGTTTTGATTGGCAGCCGTCTAGCAGGCGCTGCACCCACGGGTGGCGCCGACATCCCGCCTTGCGGGACCGTTAAGAAGCCAGGACAGGCCATGGATAGGACGCGGTGACAGAGATGTTGCGCGTGTTCGTGGGGCGCATACATGAAAGACAATGTATGCGCCACCCGCGGAAGGAGGGGTTCAACGTGGCCGTTGAATATCTCAGCGTTTCCATATCTGGCGATGTGGTTGTTGTCGCATTCGACATCTGTTCCTCCTCAGACATCCTTGAGGAACTAACGTTGAGAGGCGATCTGCTGCGCTTCCAACGTTTCCTGACGTCGCTTAAGCGATATTTGATGAAGGGTCAGAAAAAGATTCTTTTTGACGTCTACAAATTCACCGGTGACGGCTGGATTCTGCTGTTTCCGGCGGACACTGATGGGAGTGCATTGCTGACCTTTCTACGAAACCTCTGCTCCTTCTTCAAAAAAGAATTCCGGCGAGAAGTTCTGAAATACCTAGATACGCCCCCGAAAATAACCGGTCTCACTTTCGGAGTCGAAAAGGGGCTGCTCGGGGCGATGAAAATGTATAGCAGACGCGAGTATATTGGGCGAGCAATAAATATCGCGTGTAGGCTACAAAGCGTTGTGGGTGCAAAGGGTGGTTCACCAGCTTACAAAGCGTTAGTGTCGAATGCCGTTTTCAGTGACTACTTCTCTCCAGCATCGAATTACAAAGTCTTTCGAGCGAGGAGAACTCTACGAAACATTCGTGGTGGTGCTGAGTTTCGGTGCAGAAAAATTGAACTGCTCAATTGATCAGCAGCGACCTAACAGCGCGGGTGGCGCCGACATCCCGCCTTGCGGGACCGTTGAGAAGCCAGCACAGGCCATGGATAGGACGCGGTGACAGAGATGTTGCGCGTGTTCGGGGGGGCGCATACATAAATGACATATGGATGCGCCACCCGCGTGCTAACCCTTTCCCAGCAGCTTCCGCAGAAAGTCCTTCTCGGGAAGCAGCCACCCCAAAAGAATCTGGGCGAGGACAGGAACCAGGGCGTAAAAGGGCAAGAAGTCTTTCACCTTCTGCAACGAATTGTTCCCTTCACCGTATCTAACCGCCGAGACGGTAATGCCGACCGCGAGGCCAGCAGGTAAGCCGATAACTAACAACCACTTCAACGCGCGGACCAGCTTCAGCCTGCGGATGTTTCGTTCTTCGATTTGAAGCCTCAGGTTTTCGAGGCCTTTTCTTAGCTCTGCAATCTCTAAGACCTTACCCGCAAGAAGCTCCTCAGATTTAGCGGACAGCTCCTCTTTTTCCTTCGCGTGCTCGCGGCGGATTCTCTCAACCTCCTTCTCCTTCACCGCGAGAAGATTCTCCTTCTCCAGATACCGCTGCGTGAAGAATCGTCTGAATTCGTAGGAGGCCTGCTTAAAATCTTCCTTGGTGTAATGGTCTCCCCGAAGCACCTTTGTCTTTATGAGGTGGAGGACCTCCTCTACATCCGATTCCTCCATGTCCCGACAGCTTAGTCCAATGTTGTCGAAAATCAGGTAGTCTCGAATGTCGTAGACGGCGTCCTGGGGGAAAATCTGATTGTCGATGATCTGGGAGAAAACGGTCGCGAAGTCCAGCTCTCTTTCAGCCGACACAAACGGTGAAAGGCTCTGGAGAAAGCCGTCCAGAGTCATCCCAAACGGAATGAGGTCAGGCTCAAGTTCCGCGCCCGAAGGGGGAAGCGACCGATCGAGGGTCAATAGCCTTGTCTTGCTGTTAGATCTGCGCTCCTCACGCAGGAAAAGGAACAAGCTAGCGTCGTGTCTGAGAGCGCCCGGCCCCTTCCTTCTCCGGCGGATAAGCAAAGATTTCTCGGCAAGCACCTTCTCGACGGCTCCGAGATCGCTCAAGCCGTCAACTCGGTCAAAAAACTGACTGTCCACGACCTCGATCTGGTATTTTTCGGAAAGAGTCTTGCGAAGGTCGGCGAACGGCTTGAACACATCCTCCACTGAGAACGACGGATCATCCCTCTTGCCGGCGATGTATGTCTGAAAAAACCCCCCATACGTCTTCTCCACGAGGTGCGGGGGAACTTCGTCATACATTTTTGCTACCTCGTTCTGCTCCACGGCCACAACTGTCTGAGTTTCCCTATAGGAGGGTTCCGCTACCAGTAGTGTTATCCCCAGACGCTTGCAGACTGCAACAACCTCCTGAAATGCCCTAAAACGCCGAGCGCCAGGGAGGAGGGCACTTATGATGACATTTGTGTCAAGATAGAAGACGGAGTTTGAGAAGGCTTCGGTGCTAAGTGGATCCACCGGCGTGTCTATCGCGAGAAGATGGGCTATGAAGTAGCTCTGGCCCATCGTAAATTTCAAAACGTGAAAATCGGGGTCCTCATCCTTAAAGAAGCCCATTGTCCTAAAGAAAACTACCTTGCGAGCTTCCCTCTCAATCTGCGCTGCAACGGCTGCGTTCGTCAAAATTGTTTTCACCCGATTGGCATTAAAGACGTCGGCGAGTTGAAGCCTTCCGACCCTTACGCCAACCCATTCCCTGCCGAATTGCGCGAAAAGATTGCTAAGTACGCGAAGGAGGAATCTGCGCAGCTTGCGCGGATCCACAGCAACTCCCACGTAAAGCTTCGCGACGACTCTCTGTACCCTGGCGTGCGCCTCCGCCAATTCCCGGTCAAGGGCACGTGCAGTTGCCTCCGTGAGGAAGAACTTTGCAGGACTCGAATCGGGAATAGCATCAGCGCGGCCCCTCGACTTAAGTCTTTCGAGGGATTGCCTAACTTCCAGATACCGCAAGGGAACCGCTCTTTGCTGTAGGCTCTCACAAACGTCGGCGACTGAGAATGGCTTCTCGGGTGAGGACTCCAGAAGTGCGTTTTCGCAGATTCTGTCAATTGCTGTCTCTCTGGGGACTCTTGCCTCGAAGCCGAATTTGATTCGAACCAGCTCCAAAAGCTCTCTCTTTTCGCCAATGCTCAGGTCGACCGCGAGTTGTGCGTTCATGTTACGCATATTATAGATGACATATGTAGAAGCCACACGAGATTCTTGTGAACTTAGTTGGAGATCTCCGGGCAGGTTGCATTGGTATGCAAGCCGCGGCGGGGGCGTTCGGAATTGCCGATTGCCGCGGGTGGCGCATACATTGTCTTTGATGTATGCGCCCATCAGCAGGGGGGACTAAACTGCTCGCATGTCCCACACCGCCCCGCTGGAGTGCTGGTAGCGCAGTGTTGATCTATCTGCCCGGTACTTCGTTGATCCCTCGGCTTCGCTCGGGATTTCGGCAGCGGGGTCAGACGCCCGCTAAGCGCCTCAACTTCGGATGAACGCGCCTCCCGTCGCTAGGGCCAGACAGCCATTCAATCTGGGCCGGTGGCCAACTGCCCACACGATTCCGGGCGTATGGTCGCCGACCCGGAAACTATCCCAGCGCCTTGCGGCTCCTCCTCTGACGTCGGCGGTCACCTGGCCGTGAAGTCGGCAAACTGGACTTCTGGCTCTCACGGTCGGCGACCACGCCAGTCGGCGGGAAGGGCGTTATCCGGCCCAGTGGCGCCCCGCTGCTCAGAAAGGGGCAAGATTTCTTCCCAGTGCGCCGTGATCCAAGCAGAATCGCAAGCGTGACGGACCCGGCCAAATCTCCAGTGTGCTGACCATGCGTTCACTGACACCTGGGATGGCTTAGTGCTTCCGGGGGGGCGACTCGACCTCCTATGCTCGTCGGCTTTTGAGGTGCGTTTCGTAGGTCAGATTGCCCTGATCTTTGATATCCTCTGCTTACGTGACTGGCGCGGCAGATGCAAACAAACCGATAAACGCCACGAGAGGTAGAACATTTCGTGCTTCCTGATTTTCCGAGATCGCGCAAAGAAATTTCCGAGAAGCTACGTCTTCACCTGCGTCTTCGCGTCCAAGCCAAGAGCCCATTCGCGGCGCTCGGTCGCCAATTCACGCAGCACGAGGGAAAGATCTTTTCTTACGAGCAAATCATAGATGAAGGCAAGAGAATTGTGGAAGAAGGGTTTGAGGAGATGCGCGCGCCGGTGCAGTTCCAGTTCGAGGAGATACCTGATCTTGTTGGAGAAGTGCTGTTCCAAAAACTCGATGCAATAGCTGACGACATTGCCAAACAAACAAGCCGACTGGGTTATCGCAGGTTGGACGAGGCAACTCGACTTGCAGGGACGGCCATTGATGCGGGAGGACAACCATTCACTCAGGAACTGTTCCTGAAATCAGAAGAGGCTCGCCAAATGGATTTCGACCCTCTGACTGGTAAGCCTGATCCCGAGGGGGTCTATATCGCCCATCCCAACACGGCAGAATGGATGCACCGCCTCTGGCAAGAGTGGGAGAAGGATGGGGCGTTCATGAAGCGTGTTGCAGAACTTAGAGCGAAAAAGTACGAGGACTGGCGTGATCGAGAGAGTCGTAGAAAATTGGTTGACTAGCGCCAATGAGCGCCAGTATCAAATACCCTTTTGCCAGGTCCTCGCTTCTGAGGGCGAAACGGTCATTTATATCTCTCCCCACGGAGCCCTGGAGCAGGGAAAAGATGTTATCACAATCGGTGCCGACAAAGTCCCGTGTGCATATCAGTTAAAGGCTGGGAAAATAAACCTCAAGGCGTGGCGAGACAACAAAGGCGAAATCGATGAATTGGTTGAGCTTCCAATCGCCCATCCGTCGATTCGTTCACGGCAAGCACACCGACCCTACTTCGTCACGAATGGAGCCGTTGCCGATACGGTCCTGCACAGAATCGAATCCGCCAACAAGGTGTGGAAGAAACACAATCCCAAGCCGCTTCGTCTGATCCAAGGGAGCGAATTAGTAGCGCGATTCGTAAAAGCCCACGGTTCCTTCTTGCCACGGGAAACTAGGGATTTCAGCAGTCTTCTCCAACTGATTATCAACGGTGGACGCGGTCCGCTCGATAAGCAACGATTTTCCTCATTCTTAGAATCAGTTCTTCCCATCAGAGTTTCAAATCACGTTGTTCCGCTTGATGTGGGGCGTTCGATTTCCAGTGTGGTACTTCTGACGAGTTACATCGTTCAGGGTTGTGAGCGCGAGAAAAACCATTGGGCAGTATTCGAGGCGTGGATTGTCGCAGAATCCTGCATTCTGGGAGCCGCTTCCAAACACGGAACACCCGCTAAGTGGTGGGCAAAATCATCTGAGCTGTGCGAACTTGGGGCTGTTCGCGCTCTCGAATCACTCTGCGAGGAATGCGCTGGGAACCAGACACTGTTTACACAGGGCGATCCCTTCACTGACGGTGGCTTCTACCCGTTGAGAATAACCATTCTCGCGGGAACCCTCAGTGCTTTAAGCCTGTACCACCGTCTGAGGTCAGAAAAATGGGAGCGGGACTCTTTCGTTCAAGACTTTCTCATGGACTACATGAAACGCATTCAGGTTTGGGGTGAATCGGCGGCTCCGTACCTCACTATGGCTGCGTTGGAACTTGAGCAGCATGGAGCACACTCCAGCAGCGAGGGACTTATAGGTCAACTCGTAAAGACTATTGTCGTCCTCAATGGAAGCAAAGGACGGGGACTGCCCAATCCGTATTACGAGCCGGAGGACGCGGTCCGACTTTTGTCGGGGATGGACCCCACCAACCCGGAGGTTTTCACTGGCCATTCGTATGCGCTCGAACCGCTGGTTGAGTTTCTCGCTCGACGTCTGCGGAGAAGAATGCTGGCCCATTTTTGGGAAAAAATAACGAGGGTCCAGTTCACTTGGTTTCGGCCGGGAGAAGACTGGGAATGGTTCCGCTGGAGGGCCGAGAGGGGTTCATTAGATCACAGAATGCCAAATACGCCGCAAAGCTGGGGGGATCTTCTTGACGCCGCAGAAAATGGACCTACTGGTGTTCCCGAACTGTTGAAGGATCGGCCGTCCTTTGCCCTATTCTTTGGCCTCGTCTTTCCACACAGGTTTGGTGTGGAACTCTTACGGTTGATTGATCGTGCAATTCGACAGTCTTCGTAGACGGCCACATTGGAAGCCCTGGCAGTCCGGTTCCATCTTCTCCTGAGAACATCGTGCAGGCGAGCACTTGTCCGTATAAGCGCCACTGGTGCAAGTGCCGTTCTGTCTTCGCATTGCGTTCCGGGCGTATCGTCGCCGACTCGGAAACTATCCCAGCGCCTTGCGGCTCCTCCTCTCATGTCGGCGGTCACTTGGCCGTGAAGTCGGCATTTCGGAGTTGTAAAAACCCTTTGCAACGGGCACCCAGAAGATCGATCAAGATAGGGGGGTACATTTGAGAAATCCTCGGCTAGTGACTCCACCTCATCCGAGTACCCGCAAGAGGTTCCAGCCGTCTCTCATGTTGGCTGTACCAAAGGGCGTCCGCGGTGCCTCCCGCAACAGACTGACCGATCATGGACGTTTCACACCACTTTCTGCTGTGCCAAAGGATTTCCTTTGGTGCGCCTTATAGGCCGGGTCCGAAAACATCCGCGTGGGCGTTGATCTGTTCTGCGAGCGGTTTGTCATAGCGGATGACAATGACACGATAGCCGAGGTCTTCCAGTTTCTTGCGTTCGCGCTGGTCTTGTTCCTTTCGGGCAGGCTCGTCGTGAGGAGTGCCGTCAATGAAGACCGCTACACCCTTCAGGGCGTCCCTCTCGTAGAAAAAGTCCGCCTCGGCATAAACGCTTGGCTCGGGGCGATACTGTGCCCTGTCGGGGAGACGCCGGCGGCTGCCGAATAGTTCCGTCAGAAACTTGGCTTCAAGACTGGAACTCGGGTCGCGTCGTTCCAGCAACCACTGGTACTGGTCTTCGTAGGATCGACCGCCGGTGGTTCGCTTCGTAGATGCTCGGCGCAGCTGAAGCAGGTAATCCCGGATGAGGAATCGGTCAAGCTGACGGTGATCTGGCTGGTTTGTATAGCTCAACAGACACCGATAGCAAGCCTTCGCGCATGCGTCTTTCTCTGCTCGATCTTCGCCGGTTTCTGGGTCGAAGTGACAACTTGTCAGCGCTTCGGCCACGACACGCGCAACAGCATCAGGGTCCTCCATGAGGCGCAGCCAAATCCCGCTGCCGCCCTCTGACGCCTCCCAGAACAGGATGCTACGCGCGTCCCCCTCTCCGATCCGGTTGACTGCAATTTCCTGCTCCTCCACCTGAAAATAAATCTGCATACCGCGCTGGAACGCAAAGCTCAGGCTGGCCAGGAACGCTTCTCGGTCTTCCTTTGCTGCCCCAATATCAGCACCTAGCCTGATCAGTAGGATGTTCCGCGTATCACGCACAAACGGAAGCACTCCGGAAAGCATTCGCGTTTCATCAATATCGCCGGCCCGGTCATCATCCCCGCTCCGCTTGGCCCAGTAGCCAGTTTTGGTGTCCAGCCTGAAACCGCGCTGGTCGGATCGTCGCCACTTGCGATTCACACGCCAGAGATTCGCCTGCGGTCCATGCACTAACTGTAGAAGTTCCTGGCTCCCTTCAGTTGCGGTCGCCTTCTCGAAGATCGCCTTCCCATCCGGCCCCTCGGCGAAGCGGTAGTGCAACTCCATCTCGTAGCCTTCGCGCCGGCGCTCCTCCTCGTCGCAAGTGATCCGCTCGACGCGCATCCCCTTCACCGTCGGCATCTCAAAAAGAAACGGCGTGTATTCACTCGTCTCGCCTGTCAGTGGGGTCTTGCAGTGGTCGCAAACGTCGGCCCCGGTGTGCTGGTCATCGTGGAAGTACCCGCACGCATTACAGAACTTGGCTTTCTTCAGCCGACCTTCCACACCGCCGGTGGGCAAAACGCAGCGTGCCATGCGGTACTTTCGGCCTTCGTGGTAGAGGATGTTTCGCGGACCGAACTCGCCCAGCCCCAGGAATCGGGGACGGTCGACGCTGTGCGTTTCCTCCCCCGCCGGCAGCAGAGCGCGTAGCGGCAGCCGCGGGAAGTTGTAGCCCGGCAGGAATCCCTCAGCCGCCAGGTAGCGATACGGGTAGAAGTCCGATTCCGTTGACTTGTTAGTCTGATTGAGCAGAAGTGCGATCTCCCGCTTGGCCTCGCGCTCTTTTTGCTCGGCTTCCTGGCGTTCCTTCCCGCTGGCTCCAGGCCGATCTACCGTCTGGCGCGCCTCGTCCCGCTGTTGGGTGGCGCTCACGTACAGTTCACGCCAGCGCTCGAATGCTCCGTGGAATCCTGTCGGAGCCTCCTTCAGAACCGTGTCGAGCCATCCGGGGGTGTTCCAGAACGCGTCCTTCACCTCCTCGCCGCAGGCGTCCAAGATGCTTTGGCCCTCCCGACGCAAGGATGAGAGCTTTTCCTCCGAAAGCTGCATCAGATGCTGAATGTCCGGCCTCAAAGGAAACGCGGGGGGCGGGTCGAGGTTCAACACTTCTTCAATGCCCGTGCCCAGCTTGATGCCGGTCGCGGAAAGCCAAACCGAATGAATGTGGGCACGAACAAGCTCCTGGTTCCCGAGGTCCAGCCGCGGGGGTGCAACGGCTCCCGCTACCATCAGCTCCGGCTTGCGGAAGAAGTACTGATCATGCGGGCTGCCCTCGCTGCAAAAGGCCGCGACCAGTGCCGGCTGACCGCTGCGGCCAGCGCGGCCGCTGCGCTGGGCGTAATTCGCCGGCGTCGGCGGCACATTGCGCATGTGGACGACGTTCAAGTCACGGATGTCGATGCCTAATTCCATTGTCGGCGAGCAGAACAGTGCTGACAGCTTGCCGTCGCGGAAATCTCCTTCGCGTTTGATGCGCAGCTCTGAAGGAATCTGCCCAGTGTGGGCCTGACCCTCAATGCCAGTCATCAGCCGAGCAGTTTCCTGGTACAGCTCGGCGAAGAACTTGTTCGCTACGCGCTCGACTTCCTCGAACTCATCCGACTCCGCGCGTCGGGTGCGGATGGGGTCGAGCTCGGGCGGCGTGCCGTCACCCAATGTCCAGCGGAACGCTCCAGCCAGAAGCTGTATGGCTGGCTGCTGTGTGTGCGTGCGGGTCTCGCGGAGGAAGTTGCCCTTCAAAACCTGTACGAGTGTCTTGATGAGAGATCCCCATTGGTCGGTTGGAATTTCAGCATCCATCCCCCAAGTGTCCTCCCGACGTAGGAACCGGGAAACCTTCGTTCGGAAGTCCAGGCTGCGATCACGGTCTGTGCGACGTCCGTGGCCACCCGGTAGGACGAACAGAGTGCTCTGCCGGATCAAATCATCGCTGTCGAACGCCCAGGGCTCACGGAGGTTTTGTGTGACGCGCTGCCGCAGCTCCCATTCCTCCTGCGGGTCGAGCACTTTCGCATCTACCGCCATCTCCTTGCGAAGGTGATCAAGAAATGCTCGAATCGCCTGTTCACGTTTCTCCGGCGCGGCCTGCTGCAGGACCGGATGCGCGGTCCACAGCTTCTCGTTCTGGCACATTTCGTGCAGGCCGGGGTATTCGATCCGGAGTAAGCCGCACTGTTCGAGGTTCGGCTGAACGATCCGCCACCCGCGCCGCAGGTCCTCGTAAAGGCGGTATTCGAGCAGCCGCTTCATCGCGGTCTCGTTCCGCTCCTTGCCAGGGTCGTATTCCGACGGCGCGATGGCGTACGCCTCTTGCGGCAGATTGAGCGAACGGAAGACCGCCGGCGTCACTTCCGCATGGTCCAGTGAACCCTTTTCCTTCAGCGCCCTGAAGAGGGCGGATCGCGCCAGCGCGACCTGGATGAAGTCGTTGAAGTGCCCAGCCTGCAGCGACGCGTCCTGCCGGTTATCAGTAAAGCTCAGCAGTTTGCGCGCTTCAGCGGCCACGCTCGTGTCTTTCCGCAACTGCGCGATAGCCGAGCCGCTGATCAACGTCGTGGCCGTGCTGCGGCCGGTGTGACTCAGGCGGGTCAGCTTGCGAAAGTCATTCTTCTCCGAGCGGTCGTAGGCAATCCCGCACCGCAAGCAAAGCAAAAACGGGCTCGGCTGGAACCAGACTCGCGTTCCCTTGGCTTCGTCCGTTTCCTGCGTTTTGCCGCCCGGCAGGACACTCAGCTTCTGCGGCACGTGGGGCCTGTAATCCCGCTTGATCCGCACCGTCTGGCCGCGGTCGTCCCACCAGTGGTCGGGCAGGTCGTCTTCGCGGCCCTCGCCCCAGACTTTCCCGTCATCGAGAACCAGATAGCCGGGAAATACCTTTTCGTCCTCGTCATCGGCAAAAAAGAGCGGCGTGCGCGGCGTAATCTCTGAATCGGCGCCCTTGCGCCAGCTCACCATGTAGTATTCCTGCCCGCACTCGCGGCAGAAAACCAGCGGGAAGAGCAGCCGCTCGCCCTCCTCGCCGCCGGCGTAGTACTGGCCTTCGAGCGAGAGCTTTCTCTGCTCCGGCGCTTCGAGCGTGGAATAAACCGTCCCGCCCGCCGCGAGAAATTGGTGGAGGCGGAAGGCAAACAGCGGCTCTTCGCTCTCGTTCCGCAGCGAGTTGCCTACCGTCAGCACTTCCTTGAGCTTGCTGGTGCAGGTCTCCTCCGGCAGGCCGCTCGCTTCGCTGAGCGCGCGGACGCCTTCCAGGAACGTGATCGGCCTCCGCCTCACCAGCCGACCGTCCTCCTCATCAATTCCAAATGTGTTCTCCACCCAGGCAGCTAGAGGCGCGCGCTGGAAGCCTGCCAGGTCTTTGGACAGCGGCGCTTCTACGGCGGCGCGTAATCCCGCCCTGTCACTCGGGACCGGCGCCAGAATCGCCCGCTGGAGCGTCTCGTCCACCACGTTTTCCGGCTTTACGTCTGAACCAAAGAGCTGGGTCGCCACCGCGGCCACCGCGCGGCGGCGGTCTTCGCGCTTGCCTTCGGTAACCATCGTGGCGCTGGTGCCGATGTGGAGCAGCCGGGGATTGCCCGCGCGCTCACGCAGCCGGCGCAGGAGCATGGCCACGTCCGCACCCTGACGCCCGCGGTAGGTGTGCAACTCGTCGAGAACGAGATACTCCAGGTTCGCCGTGGCGCGGTCAGTGAACAGCCGTTCCGCAGGCCGCAGCAGCATGTATTCCAGCATGACGTAGTTGGTCAGCAGGAGGTGCGGCGGGTCGTCCAAGATTTGTTGACGCGAATCTTGGCTTTCCTGGCCGGTATAGCGCGCAAACTTCACCACCGATTCGCCCGAAATCTTTTCGTAGTCTTCCAGTGCCTTCAATTGGCTATTGATCAGCGCATTCATCGGGTAAACGATGATGGCGCGCACCTGGTGCTTCTCAGGGTTCGTCCGCAGGATGTGATCGTAGATGGGGACGAGATAGGCGAGGCTTTTGCCCGAGCCGGTGCCCGTGGTGACCGCATACGGCTCCCAGCGGCGGGCTACTTCAATGGCTTCGTGCTGGTGCTTGTAAAGCCGGATCGGGCCGCCATCCGTCTTGCGGAAGAAGCGCGCCGTGCCCGCGGTGATTACGCCCTGCGCGGCCAGTTCCTCGAGCGTGGGGCCGGGCTCGTAGGCGGGGTTCAGTTGCAGGATCGGGTCAGGCCAGAGCGCGCCGGAATCGAACTGCTTGCGGACAAACTCGTCAATCCGCTTGTCCCGGATGTGGACAAAGCTCTCGATGTACCGCTTGTAGTCGTCAACAACCCGATCCCGCAGCGCAAAAACATCCATCTTTGACCTCAGCTACTCAGGAGATTCCACCTTTTCTTGTCGCTTCTTCGATTTATCGCGAGCATCGGAGATTGTTTTACAGGTGAACAGCGTGTCGAGCATGCACCAGACGCGGCCGCTGGGGTAGATATTGCCCGTACGGACTTCACTCGCAGGCGCGAAAGCGGCACCGAGTCTGTACAAGTAAGAAGGATCCCATTGCTTACTGGGGATCTCAGGAAACTTCTCGTGCGGATCACTGAACACTTCGTATGCCTCGATGTGATGGATTGACTGCAATCTCCCGTAGTACCTGAAAGCGACGTAGTTCGGAGGATCTTTCGGCCAACCACTGGTTCCGACCGGGTGGAAGTAGCGGTGCTTCTCCTTGACGATATCGATCCATGAAATCTTCCAGCCCTCAGGCGTTCCGCTCGCTAACGACACCACATAGACCCAGTTCGAATCGATGCTCTGCATCGTTGTAACCCTCCCCAAGTAGGAGACTAGCTCGTGCAAGAGCCGCTTCTCTGCGTGCGAACCTTGGGTGCTAGCCTTGATCGCGAGTTTGGCGATCGTTTTCCACGGTAATGGCTGGACGGGCACGCCCTGGATGTCCTGGCATTCGAGGTGATGGGTAGCGTATTCGACGCTGCACTCACTGAGCACAACGAGGCGCCTCACCAGGTAGGCGCTTCTCTGAAATCGAGGCGCGTATTTTTGAAGTTGGTCCGCACCCGGCAAGCCCCAACCACGCTTTGCCTCTGCGATGATATGGAATTGGGCGGGCAGCTCCAGCTCAATGTCGGTGAAGCCTCCGGGGTCTTTGTGATGCTGGAGTCGGACTATTACCTCCCCGACCTCACCGTCTTTTCCGATGGTGGACCTGAGAAACTCGCGTAGAAAGCTCGGGCTACGATAGAGCGCCCAGCCGACACTGTAAGTGATGTCGTTTTCTTTCCCACCGAGGAGCTGAAAGATCGTTTCGATCTGTCTGTTGTGTAGGAGCAGTCGAGGCATGACAGCAGCCTCCTATTACAACTTACCCGGCCTTCCCGGGGATCTCCAGCGCCGAAGTGCGTTTTGGCATCTCGTCGCGGAAGCGCGGGAACTATTGCTATGGCTTCTATTCATGTGACAAGAGTGCTCTATCCGTCCCCTTTCGCAAGAGGTCGTGTGGCTGCGACGTGGTCCTGCAAGTAGGTGACCTGTCAACCATTCGCCAGATGTGCTCATTCCAGAAGATATCTCCGCTTTTCAACGCGGTTCCACTTTGAGTTTGAAACCGAAACCGAGCGGAGTGGTCAGTTCCGCAGCGAATTCCTCGGAGTGGATTTCCCAGGGCGACTTTGAACCCCTTATGCTTAGTTCCGAAATAACTTGGGAAACTGGGGCAGTCCCCATCAGCTGTTCGAGAATTAGGGCTGGAGTTCTCGCCGAGAACTCCGCTCTTGCAAGCTTCTCAGCGCCCGGCACACGAGCACGAAGGTCGGCGGAGTCGAAAAGAACTTGGTAGTCTGCTGCTCTCTCAGCCCGGTTAGCGACCTCTGCGCGTGAACTCTCGGGAAATGCCTTCAGCTCGCTGAGCTCTGGCGAACATAGGTCTGCGGGCGCTGCCACCAGGCCTGCCAAAGCGAGTTGTTTCGCCAACCAAATTCGCGTCATCGCATTATCAACTCGTTGTCTGGGGTGCTCAGATAGCAGGCTCTCTAGCTCCTCCCTGTAGGGATCTGCGACATAGATGCACGGGCCTTCATTAACAACCCACTGTGGAATGAAGAGGCCCGCAACGAGCGCGTGCTTAATACGTGTTGAGCCTTTGGCGCTGACATTTGCCTTCTGGGTCTTTCCACGCTCAATCGCATCCTTCAAAGCAGCGCGAGAACTTTGAGTTCCTTTGCATTCGAGCACGATATAGTTCGACCCGCGATCCCGTCCTATATAGTCCGGAGATTTCCGGGGCCCTCGCTTTGCCCCTCCCTTCAAATAGAATTTTGCAGGATCGAGAACGTTGACGACGTAGAGCGTGTCTGTGAATTCCGTACAATTAAAGACCTCCGCCATGAATTGAGTCGTGAAACCGACACCGAGTTCGTCACTCAGTACCATCTTCTGGTGGCTATCAACGTTTTCCCACTCCTCGCATAGCCGAAGGTCAGCAGTTTCGGCGATTGCAGGGATGTAGCGCAGCCAAGCCCAATAATCACTGAGATGAAACCCGCGAACAGTGGGGGGGCGTGTCACAAGCGCAGTGTAAATTAGGGCTATAAGGACATCGACCTGACGTGATCCAGCACTCGTCCGTAGCTCGGGTGGTACGGATTTGGGATGCCAGCTTTCGGAATCGATGACAACTTCTAGGGTACGTCGCATCTCGTTCAGTTCACTTTCAGCAGAGGTTACCTTCTGAATCAAACATTCCAGTTTTCCGGAAACTGGGACTCCTTACGTTCCGAATCCACGCGTGCCAATTGTCGATGTGCGTTTATGCATGTCGTCGCGGAAGCGCGGGGACTCGGCAAGTTTGTCGAAAGCTTCCAGGACTAGGCGGCGGGTGCGGTACTCGCCGAACCGCTTCTCTTCTTTTTCCTTCAGGACGCGGAAGGTTTCGCCGGGAAAGTCGGGACCGTAAACGTCCTTGGGATCGAGGATGTAGCGCAGCTCGTCACGCGTCAGGCCGTAGAGCAGGGCGTAATAGGCGTCGAGTTCGGCGCGGATTTGGGCGCGGCGGTCTTCGTCCCATTTGAAGGGCGGCAGGGGAATGCCGTCTTCTGGAATGTCTGCCTCCTCAGGCGGGTTGAACTCGTGGCTACCCATCGCAGCTTTGTTCTCTTCCCACTGGGTGCGGATGAGTTGTCTCAGGGTCTCGTCGGAGTCTCGCCACACATCGTCCGCAAAAGCCTGTATATCCCAGCACGTGTACACCAACTCCAACACGCGCGGTGCAACGAAACAAATATCGAGGGACGTGTAAGTGTTGTGCGAAAGAACAGGGAGCTGCCTGGTAATGTAATCAGACAAGTGCGTTCCTGCGATCTTTTGTCTGACTATATAGTCGAAAGGCAGTGCGTTGAAGTTAGCAAGAAGGCAGGAGATCAACTCCGACGTTCTCTCGCAAAACAGAATCCGAAGAGTGAAATCCGTAGCTGTATTGGGGATAATAGCCGAAATGCACGTACGCTCAACAATGGCGCTAGTAACATCCCGGAAGCAGAAGAGCCACGTTCTCCTCCATCGCTTCAATTTATCCTTAACTTCCAACTGTGGAAGCCAATGTCGGGGACAGATTGTTAGACATGAGTCCCTCTTCTGTTCCTCCGATACTTTGGGGAGATTTCCCTCATTGATGTTTGCCTGGCTGGCTCCGGCGTACGTGGCGTAACGGTGGTCAAAATGATAGATCATCTTTGCTTCCATCACCGGCAGAAACCACGCCTCTGCTTTGTGGCCCCGCAGCATCCCATCAAACTCATATCCATCTGCGGCCAACGCGTCGTGGGATCGCGCAAGAGCGATGACTTCGCGCATGCCCATGTTGAATATCCTTCTGAATTCGACTTGCCAACTGTTCTGCCCACTCACATCGCTCACCAACGGTGGAACCCGCGCATAGACCTTCTTTGTTATCTCCGCATCGACACTAGTGCGAAAAACAGGGCATGTCCGAGTGTTGGGGTTCAATAATTCAACTTCTTCTCGCGAGAGCTTGAAGTGGCGCTGTCCCTGCCTGATGTCTCCGAACTGCCGGCAGAAGAAAACGAAGTCGGGCTCGGTAATCTCTCGCTCTTTCCCGGTAATCGTCAGCGCGCAGAATCTATAAGAGTGATGGACAGCGGGGAAGATGAGCGATTCATTCTCGAACCCAATAAGCTGCGCAAGGTTCCTCTTGCTCATCAACTTGTCGAAGAACCGTTTCGTTGTGTCGTCTGTGGCAATACCTGTTGGTACTAGTACTCCGGCACCTCCTGCGCCGTTCAACAACATGTAAAAGACTTCCGAGAACAGTGCGTATACATTGAATTTGCCCACTGCTGTGAGCGGAAACCGTGTCGATTCACTGAGAAATTTACTCGCCGCCTCAGAGTCATGTCTGGCAATATCAAACAGAATAACCCTGGCGTTCTTCAAGCTCTCGCTGCTCTCGCGGTATCCGTCGATCCGCCGCAATCTTTCGGCCTTATTGGCCGCACCTGCGATGTAGGGATCATCTCTCCAGTGCTCCTCTTCATGGAACTCTGGGCGTTCCCACGGTGGGTTTCCCAGCACGACGTCAAATCCGCCTCTGGCGAACACCTCCGGGAATTCAAAAAACCAGTGGAAGAACCGGTGCTTCTCCGCCAGTCCGTCTGCCTTACCAATCATCTGCCCGTGGCCCACGCCTCGCTCCAGGAATTCCATGAATCGCTCGTGAGAGGGGACCGTGGGGTCATCCGGACTCGTTAGCGGCATAAAGAAGGCCGCCGTCCAGAGGTTCGCCACACGATGGGTCCGATGGCTCTCCGGGCTTTCATAGACTCTGCGGTATAGGTCCGCCTTGCGCTTCACGTCCGCAGGGTTATTCTCGGCAATTTCGCTGAGCTGATACAACTGCTCGGCGTAGCCTTCCAGCTTATCCAGCACGGTCTTCCCAAAGGGCAGTCCGCGCTGGCCCCGTTCCCAGTCTTGACGTTCCTTTTTGTTCAGTTTCTTGATAGCCGAGGCGGCTTTCTTGTCGTCACCCGTGACGTAATTGAAAGCCTCATCGGGGATACCTTGTTTGAGCACTTCGGGATCGAACACGCCGAGCAAGCTATTGCCGCATTTAATCCGGTGATCGAGGAAGCTGAGCGGCTTGCCCGTCCAGTGGCCTTCCAGCCACAGGGCCAGCTTGCAGAGGTCCACGGCCAGCGGGTTCAGGTCCACGCCGTAAATGCAGTGGGAAACCGCGTCGCGCACGCCCAGGTGGAATTGCTCCAGCGACGGCTCGTCCTCTCCCGTGCGGATGCGTGCCAGCTCCCGGCCCAGCCGCCGCGCCGCTTCCAGCAGGAAGTGCCCCGAGCCGCAAGCCGGATCGCAGACGGTGATGCCCAGGATGGCCTTTTCGAGCGCCGCTTTCTTGTCGTCCGGATGGGTGCCGATGGGCAGCTTCCCCGCTTCCTTCAGGCGATCCTCCATGACTGGCATTAGCGCGCTCTGGATCAGCTCGCGAACCAGTTCCGGCCGGGTGTAGTAGGAGCCCGTCGTCTTCCGCTCGCTGCCCACCGGGAGATCGAAGGCCAAGCCGGATTCCTGCTTCTCAATCACCGGCCGGTAATCGAGCAGGCTCTCATACACCGAGCCGAGTTCTTCCACGTCGAGCGCGGAATAGTTCACGCGCTGCTGCACGCCGCGGTCATCAAACATGGAAAGCCGCCGGATGGCCAGCAGCAGCTCGTGGTTGTAAAGCTGTGTATCGTTCAGGTCTGCGGCCGCCTGATCGCTGAATAGGTCGCCATTAAGTGGCGGGATGCCGAGTGGGTTGGAGTCGCGGTTGTCAGAGAACAGCAGGAAGGTCTGCTTCAGGCCGAGCCACAGGTCGCTGAAGGCGGTCTTCTCAACAATGGCCTCAGCGCGCTCCCGGAGACGGCTGACACTGTAATAGTCCCGGTAGATGCGCTGGTGGCGTTCGGCATTCTCTCCTTGAGACACAATCATCCGGCGTTCTTCTGCGACCATCAAGAACAATAGGCGATAGACCAGGCGAAGAAGCTGGCGGTGGTACTCGGCCGCGGGCAGGTGCCCGGCGGCGAACTTTTGGCGCAATGCCTCGTTGGCCGGGTGCTGCAGGAAACCGTTGCCCAGCGCCTTCAGCGCGTCTTCAACGCCGTCACGGAGTTTGTCGCGGACGCGCCCTCCCTGCTCGATGGAAAGCTGGTGGTACTGTTCGAGCAGGCATTCGGTCGGCTCCTGGCCGGGCTTCGGCAGGCGGCTGCGATGGCAAAGCCGATAGAAAATCGCGAACTCGCTGAAGCGGTTGCCTTCGAGAATGCTTTCGAGGTCAAACTCCAGGTAGGTGGGCCGTGCCGTTCGAGCGGAGTCGCGCAACAGACGGAAGCTGAGGCCGTTTGTGACAATGCCCCAGAGGTGCGCCTCGCTGTGGTTCAGGAACTCCTGCACCATCGCTCGCGGGCTGGTGCGTAGCTTCGCGCCCTTGCGGTCCAGTTCAACCTTAAAGCCCTCAATGTGGACCGGTGGCGCGCCGTCGCCTTCGCCCGCCCAGTGCGAAATCGGGAAGTTGAGGCCGTCGAGCACGACCCCTGTCGTCTGCAGTCTCAGGTCATAGCTCAATCGGACTGGATCGGTAAGCAAGGGACCGATCCAGCGGTCGCGGGTCAAAGTAGTGCCGTAAGGGTCCTTCTGCGACAGCTTTTCGCTCACATCTTTGAACCGACTCCACAGCTCCTGCGCGTCGCTCCAGACGCGCTGGATTTCGTCCGAGAGCCGCCGCCCCTTTGCCAGGCCGAAGTCTGCCGCCTTCTGGCCGGGAGCATCCTCGTTGGCGATCTTCTCCAGTAGATCGTAGGGGATCAGCCCGCCTTCGGAGTGGATGGCGATGTACTTCATTACGCCTCGCCTCCGGGCAGCAGGATGTGGATGCCGAGAATGTCCGGCTCGTAGGCTGTCGCGGTGACCTTTGCGCCGCCGATTTGCTGCTTCAGCCGGTCGTGCGCAGCTTCCAGCTCCCGGCAGTGGCCATCGGCGATAGCTTGGAGCTTGGCGCGTGTTGCCGGCGCCTCTTGCAGCGCGGCCTCAATGCGCTGTTGTTTTTCCGCCAACGAGATATTGCCGACCACTTCCGCTTTCTCCACCAGCTCCAACACGTCAGCGTGATTCGCCTCGAACCAGCGCACATCGCCACCCTCGCTGCGATAACCGGTAGTGATCACTTCTTCGGCAAACTGGTCGGGCTGGCCGCGCCTGCTGAGGCGATAGCGCACCCGCAGAAGCAGCACGACCGTTCGCACCTTCACCGAGCGAGTGTAAGCTGCCCCGCAGCGGTAATTCTCCCGCTCGTTCGCGGGGTGGAACGCGCGGCCAAGAATCTGTTCGCTGAGGTAGGCGACAAAGGGGTGATTGCGGCCGAGGACGACCGCATTCTCAACATCCTGCGGCGGAGGGCTATCGAAGACCGCCTTCACCGGCTTCGGCCAGCCGAGTTTTTGTTTCACTTCGTCGCGCAGTTCCCGCGGGTCGATCAGGACATAGCTGCCTCGGTCTGTGACAGGAATCCCGAGGCGGTCAGCGGCATCAAGGACGAAGCTGCGTACGGAAGCCGGCTCGCCCAAAACGGTGTCGGTGGCCTTGAGTTCCTGTTCGACCTCATCGGGCTTAATAGCGTGTTGCGCAAATCGCGTTCGGCTCTCTTTGTCGCGCAATGCCTCGCGATCTATCTTCAAGTGAAATGATTGGACGTCCTCCAGGCCAGCAAAACCCAACGGTAGTTGCTCAGTCTTTCCACGCCAGTTCTCAAAAACTGCCTTCACGATGGCATGGACGACACTCTCGCTTTCCGCGGGGACCGAAACCCGGACGCCCAGGGTCTCGTAAATCTTCTTCGCCTTGCGCAGAAGGACTTCGAGAACGATGCCGTCAATGACGTTGTCAGGGCTGTAGAGAACGACGGCACAGACCTCTTTGCGTTTCTGCCCGAAACGGTCCACGCGGCCTTCGCGTTGTTCGAGGCGATTGGGATTCCACGGGAGGTCGTAGTGCAGGACAGCGTCAAAATTGTCCTGAAGGTTGACCCCTTCGCTCAGGCAGTCCGTGGCCACCAAAACTCGCTTCTCAGTTTCAGCGAGGTTGACGATGGCGGCCTCGCGCTCTTCGTCGCCCCCGGTCTCGCTGGTGACGGCCACAGCTCGGATTGTTGCGTAATGCTTCTTTAGCCGCTGCTCCAATTGCTCCGCGACGTACTTGGCCGTGGCCACGAAGCGGCAGAACACAATGGGACGGAATCCCTTCTGCAGCATCCCCAGCACGATTGCCGCCGCCTTCTCTATCTTCGGGTCGGTGCCGGATTCTTTGATGGCCTCCGCTCGCAGTTTGAAAGCGCGCAGCTTTGCGCGGTCTGTGGTCGTTAGGTCGCGGCTGCCGGCTTCGATAGCTGGTTCGGGAACCCCGTCGAGTGTGCCCGCCTCACTGAGGGAATCGAGCACTTCGCGCGTGCGGAGTTCCTCTGGTGGCTCGCTGCCTTCTTCCTGGGGCACGGGGGCCGCGTCGCCCTCTCGCGCGGCGAATGCCTTCACGGCCGCCTCTGGGCTCGACATGAGGCATCGGAGCAATGTTAGAGCGGCCCAATACCGGACCCGCCGACGGTTTTCTTGAAGGCCCGGCACCTGTACCGTTTGCCGCGTGAACTCAAGTACGTCCTGGAATAGCTTTCCGTACTCTTCAGAGAGCTTGTACGTTTCCTCGAAGGGCGCCACTCGCTTGGGAAAGGGAGTGTCGGTGCCCATCCACTTCGTAACATCAGCGCGGCGACGTTGGACAAGTTGCTTCGCCAGTTCCTTCCGCTGAGGTTCCGTGATCGTCTGGAGGTCCAGCACTCCAAACTCCTTCCGCAGCAGCCGCAAGAGCGAACGGAAGCTGTCCTCAATGCCGCTGTGGGGAGTGGCCGTAAGCAACAGTAGGTTTCGCTTCTCATCCTTTGCGATTTCGCAGAGAAGCTGGTGGCGCTGCTGCTGGTCGCGCGAACCGGCGACGCCCGGATCGGCGGCAGCATGAACTTCATCCACAATGACCAGGTCCGGACAATCCGCCAGGAACTGGTGCCGCCGCCGGTCACCCTTAGCAAAGTCGATGCTGATAATCAGGTGGGGGTAGTAGCGATAAAGGCTGATGTCGCCGCGGGGGACCTGCCGCTCAAGCCGAGCGATTGTACTTGTGCGGACGACTTCCGCATGAATGTGAAAATGTCGCGCCAGTTCTGTCTGCCACTGGTCGCACAGGTGCGGCGGGCACAACACGCACAGCCGCCGGGCTTCACCGCGGTCGAGCAGTTCGCGCGCAATCAGCCCAGCCTCGATCGTCTTCCCAACACCTACGTCGTCGGCAATCAGTACGCGCACCGGGTCCAGCCGCATGGCCATGATCAGCGGCACGAACTGGTACGGCCTCGGCCGGACCGAGATGCGCCCCAGCGACCGGAACGGTCCCGCCCCACTCCGTAGGCTTAGTCGGGCGGCATTCCTCAGCAGCTTGCTGCCAATGAAGTCTCCAGCCTTATAGGGCTCGGGAGCTGGGAAGACCGACTCCTCGACAGCGCTCTCTTCGAGTTGTCGCAGTAACCCGATGGTCTCTCCCTCGCTCCCGCTCAGCGGTCGCAGCCTCAGAACTTCATCCTCATCGGACGGGACCACGACCCAATCACGCCCACGAGTGCGTACGAGAGAACCGACTGCGTATTTTGACTGGTTCACCACCGGCATGTCTCACTCCAAGGTCGGGCGGCCACGGCAAGGAGCCAAGTGTCAACTAGTGCCTATAATACTGGAGCGCGAGCCCATAGGGAAGCAGAAGAAATCTGTTTCAGGTGAAAAAGCGTGGACTGAGAGGTGTACACGTGAGAAGCTGTGTACCAAAACACACCTTTTGGGACACCCTGCGTGGAGAACTCATGCCCTGAGGATTCGGGGAGCTGCGGAGGGGGTTATGCGTACCCTTTTGGAACAGCCTCTTTGGCCCACCTCTCCATAGGCTCATTAATCTTAAACGGATCAGCGTACTGGCGCCAGTAAGCTCTCCCCAGCTACCGGAATCAAATCCGCAAGGTCTCGGTCGCCGTTGAGTTCCTTCAGCTCCGCCAAGTGCTCGAGCAGCCTGGCGAGCCGCCGGATCGAATTTCCCGTCTGCCTCAGGATCTGCTTTGTGGTGATCTCAGGGATTCGCCCCAACGTCTTCTGAATGACCTGCCGGGCCTCGTATTCCGTCAGGCCCGGCAGCAGCTCGCAGATTCCCACTCGGCTCCAGAGCTGCTCCAGTTCCCCTGCGGGCCGGCTGCCGTCCGTGAAGATTTCGTAGAGCCGCAAGGTTCCAACAAGAACTACTCCAAGACGCCCCAAATCGTAAACATATCTCAACAGTTCCATCGCCTCGATATTCAGGTGGTTGGCCTCATCCACGATGATCAGGTAGTGGCCCGTCTGGAGCTTCCTCACCAGGCTCTCGGCCAGCGTGGAAGCCGTCGCCTGATGTGGGATTCCCACCTGAAGGCACAACGCCGCCATGAGCGATTTCGGTGTCAAGGCTGAGTGGGCCGTCACCAGCAGTACCTCGGGCTTTTCAGGATTGTTCTGCTTCTCTACGCGATCCACGAACTCCTCAATTGCAAACGTCTTCCCTACGCCCGGCGGCCCATAGAGTAAGGCAAGCGCTTGCCGCTCATCGGCTTCTGCCAGCTTCTCGAGAATCAGGTTCGCCGTCAGAGTCGGAATAAACTCGGGCCTCTTGGCGCGTGCCTCGACTCGCTCCAGCTTCAGGAAATAGGCCCTTAGCACCGCTTCCACCGATTCCTTACTGCATCCAGGCAGGTTGTCCAGGTACTTCGCCAGGCTATGACACCGGACGTCGATCAGTTCCGCCATCTGCTGCCGGGTCAGATGCCGGTCCTTCATGTATCCCCGTGTCTGCGGCCGCAAGTCCATGGAATCCGCTTCCTTCCCTTAACGGTTCTCCCTGCCTTCACCTAGCCCCTGCTGCTTTTCCCAGGCCTCCTTCTGGGCGCGCGAGGTGAAGATCGACCTAGTGAGCGAGGAGCTTGTTGCGAGCGCGTAGGAAGTTGAAATGGGGCTCTGCGCTGCCAGTTCCTCGATGTGCCCCTTCAGCCGTTTACGAGTGAGGGGACCCGCTTCTGCCGGCTTCGTGGCCAATTCCAGCAGGCTGATATCGTTCGCCGCCATGTGCATCAGCGCCAGGTGTGCCATCACGACTTCCCGCTGCACCCGCTGCATCCGCTTGTAGGCCTGAAATTGGTCGAGGGTGGCGTGGAACCCTAGGAGCTCTTGGTTCTTGGCCTCACACAGAAATCCCTGGTCCGTATAGACCAGGATTTTTCCCAATTCCCGCGGGTCCCAGCGGACTTCTACGTACGTCCCTTCGCGCCCCGCCAGCTCTTCCACCCAATACCACCTGCCCCGCTCGAACATCTCAATCCCATTTCTTCTGACAAGTCTCCTTTCCGCCCGCATCAGCAGGATGTCCAGGGCTCGCTCGGAGGGAACCACAGGGTTGCCGTATTCCCGCTCATAGGCTTCCAAGGGGGTACAGCCTAACCGGGCATGCGGAGTCCTCAGATACCGCTCATGCAGCCAAGCCTCGAACTTAAGCGCAAACTCGGCAACGTGCAGAAAGGGCGTCTCCTCTCTGCGCCCGGCAAGCCAGTCTTCATGTTGTCTGAGGAGGGGCTTCAGGATGTCGCCAGGTCTCGTCTCGGGACTGTTCCCACACCAGCCAGCGAGTTCCTGGATCAGGTCTCGTTCCACGGTCCCAAAGAAGCGCTCGATGGGCTTGGCCTGAGGGTTGGCTGGAAGGGTGTGCAAGGTCGAAACGCCCAGCTGCCGCCACAGTCCTTCCATGGCTTCGTCGCCGAGGAGCCGAATCCCATGAGAATTGACAAACAGTTCCGTGGTTCCTAACTGCATGCGCCCCAAGTCTCGGTTCGTGCCTTCCAGGTAGTGCGACCGGTAGTCCCGACCGTTATCCACATAAACCGTTTCCGACAGCCCCATGATCTTGTCTCGCTTGGGCAGCACGGCATGACGGTAGGCCAAGGCAATGGTTTCCGAATTCGGCCGTGCGGAGATGAACCACCCCGGCAGGACTTCCGTCTTCAGATCCAGCCAGGCTGAAATCCAGGGGCGGAACAGCTTCCCCGAGGACGCGTAGACGAACAGGTCGAACTCGTGGTGATCGCCACAGAAGATCTCTCGGTTGCGCAGGTCTTGGTAGGTACGAGGGATATAGACCCCGTACTGCTCCCGGAACGCTCGCTTCCCTTCCCGACCCAGGGCTTTCACCGAAGGGGGTATCTCGCGGATGATCCTCAGCACGGTCGAATAGGAAATCTCAAACCCGCACCGGGGGCAGCGATGGACCCTGTAAAGACCCCTGAACCCTCGTTCCAGGGGAACCATGGCTGCCTGTCGGCAGGCGATGCATTGGGCCACGAGGCGTTTCCAGACCTTCGAGCCGGAAGGGCGAGTCCTGCGGGAATAGAGACCCTGAATCAGCAACCGCAGGCGCTCATTGACCCGGATGCGGCCATCGGTGGCAGGAAACAGGATCGCTCCCTTCTTGCGGTCAAAGAGGGCTGTAAAGCCGAGATACACAGCCAGCAGCGGATCACCCCCAGCGGCCTTGCCTGCCCGAACGAACCGGCTGCGCCAGCGGTAGAGAGTCCCGACGCCAACCCCAGCCTCTTGGGCGAGAGCACGGACACCCTCTGAGGGAATCCTCAGCCCGTTTATCAGTTGAGTCTTTGGGCGAAGCTGCTGGAGCCTGGCAATTAGCGACAGGCGACGTTCGGCAGTCTTAACGGCCTTCAGGCCGTACTGAGCAACCAAATCCGCCAGCCGCTGACCTAGCGGCCCGCGAGCGAGGGTTAACTCCTTCTCTGAATCAGCCTGGATAAGGGAAAGGCTGGAAAGAAACCTCGGACGGGCTTTTGAGCCCCGCATGATGGACCTGCCTTTCTTCCCGGCTTGGGGAGCCGGGAGGAAATGTGATACAAAGTTGAAAGGCAGGTTGAGCTGATGGCCTCATCATCGGCTCGGCTTGCTTAGGGAGGTTGCAGAGCTTCTACCTCTGCAGCCTTCCGCTTAATCAACTCAACCTACGATTTGCTCCTCTTTGCCTTCATGCTGCCCGCCTTCTTGCGGCGGGGTTTCTTCCGATAGTTGACTTCCTTGAAAGCCCGAAGCCTTTGCACATCGCGTTCAGTCCAAACTCTCCAGTTTTGCCTTCCTATTCTTTCGTGCCTGGGTTCTTTCACTCTTCCGGAGGAAAGCCAACGTTTCAAAGTAACCTTATGGACCCCGATCAAGTTGGCAACTTCCTGCGTGGGGAAGAACTTCACGCTCCCACCTGGTAGCATATTGGGCTGACAATGTCAAGCCCCGTTTTCTCACCCGTGGAAATAATGTCCACCTGGAGTAGCGTACCAAAAACCTCCGAGCAGACGTCTCCCCAATTCGTTGAATTCACAGGCGTGAACTCTGCGCTTTAATGTGTGTCGAAAACAGTCCATTCTCGAGCGGCAAGCTCATAGGCGACGGGATAGCCGTTTCACGGTAGTAGGCTTGATTGGTGGGAAGGACTGCTCGAGACAGCAATCAATAAACACCAGGCGACTTTCGGCGAGTAATCTGGGACTTGCCTCCTCGACTGAGTCCCAGGGCGTTCGGTCACCTCTCCGGTAAGCCGACTTCACGACCAGGTGGTAGCGAACGATAGTTTCCGAGTGGGCGACGATACACCCGGAATGTGCCGAGCGCGAACGGCACTTGTACGAATAGGGCGTTATCCGGCCCAGTAGCGCCCCGCTGCTCAGAAAGTGGCAAGATTTCTTCCGAGTGCGCCGTGACTCGGGAGAAATCGGGTCGCAGGTTTCCGATTACCAGAGTGCGATCACGTCCGGTTTCAGGGAAGGGCGTCACCCGGGCACAATTGCAAACCCCATAGAGCGAACCACATCCATGGTTTGTCGAGCTGACGTTCGCCGACCCAATCTGCGCTCAAATTCAAAGAATTATGTCCAGGGGAGAAGGCTTGCGACCGAGATGCTCCCTAGATTCGGTCCAGCTCGGCAAAAAGAGAGAGTCGTATCCTGCTCGCCATGTTGTCCCAGGCGAATCGCATCGGCACGGGGTTTTTGAATACCAAATGCCCCTCCATCTGGATGGGGGAGGCGAGCTTCAAAGCTTTCTGTACTGCAGGTTTATATTCGCTCAATAATTCAAGGCGATTGAGGTGCCGTTTCAAGTGATCGGGTTTTCCGCCCGCTCGCACCTCCCCGCGGAAATCGGCTAGCTGCTCGGCGATCTCACCTATAGTCTTGTGGAATTGAAGGTCCTTGCACTCCATGACGAGAACTCTACCTGAGTCTGGACGCCATGCCAGGACGTCGATGTCCCCGTAGTCCCGGCCAAGAGATCGCCCTAAGATCTTTGTCAATCTGGTCCCTTGCTCGACCTGCCAGTCAAGCTCTCGCATTCTGCTGGCAACGACCGAATTGAATGCAACGCGCTGGACGTTGTTTGCATGCCCAATCCAACTGCACATCTCACGTGATCTTGTCTGCTGTGAGCTAATTTCCCCGTTATGGAACCAACCCACGGCCGCTTGGAACGCTTCCCGCACTAATCCCGGGGCGACAACGATGGTCGGATCATCCCCGGTGTCGATTTGAATTAGTGGGCGGCGGAGAATTGATCTGCGGCGACCGAAGCGCCAAGGATACCAGTCTCTATTCTCGAATTCGCTGTTAGCCATGCGCCACTGGGGCAGTGGCTTCAATGTGAGCCAATCCAGAGTCTGAATAGGGTTTTCTAATGATATGCCTGCCGCCTCAGAGAGCATCGCACGCAGCGCCGAACGTGGTAATTCAAAGAAGTCCTTGGGAGGTTGCTGGCCGAACTCTTCCAGTCGGTCCACAAAGGTCCGGATCTCATCTAGAGAAGCGCCATACTCGGCCTTCCAAGCGTCGAGGAATCGAGGCTCAAGCGTGTCCGCGACGGAAGGCCGCACCCTTTCCGGCGCGTACAATCTGCTATAGGACTCCGTAGCCTGATTCACCTCCGACTCTCCACTAACCCGGCCGAAGGGTTCGTAGACTGCGTCCATGAAGGAGAGATTCATATGGACGTCGCCTAAAGGGGTAATCCTGAGGCGAGGCTCCATCGCACCCCAATGGACTGCGTCCGACCATCCCCCCAAAAAGTGGGCAAGCATGACTCGGGACATCAGCCGGGAAAGGTCAAGACGGCCTGCGGCTCTAACATCGGTAAGCGGACATTCGCAGATGGCCGCTTCTAATAAGACCCTACATGCAAGGAAGCACGCGTTTAACCGAGAATTGTGATCCACAATGGTGCGAACCGCTGCGTTCCGATCATCATGCATCGCGAGATTCGCCTGGGCCGTACGTCTCCATACGTCGCGGTCGTGAGCCGCAGCCTCGTGATTGTCGAGCACGGCGCTCACAAGCGAACGGCGGTCCAAGCATTTGAGTTCAGCACACAGATCATCGAGGACGACTTTAACCACATCGTTCAGGTATGAAGTACATTCGGGTACCCCTGAGATTATCGGATTACTACCTCGCGGGAGCTTTCTCCAACCGAGGCCGATTCGGGAACCTGCGTCATCCAGCGGATCGATAAGCACCGGACTGCTCGTGTTCTCCCGTTGAACGAAATCCCGGAAAGAGCGTGCCGCGAATAGGTGTATATGTCGCGCCTGCGCGTTTGGGCAAATCTTATCCACGAGAGCGATACGCTTGTTGGCATCGACTATCCCACCGTTCGCCTCGAGGGCACCATCAACTAAAGCCTCGACAAGCGTGCGCTCAGCGACGTTCTCGGGCTGCATAAAGCCGTCGTCAAAGCCTTTGGCAATACTGATCCGAATTCGCGAACGACCGACATCTACCGACGTGTGGACGAGCGCACGGAGTTCAGCCGCATCCTTCGGCTTCGGTGTCCCCCATCTCACACCCGTAACCTCTTCGAAGTTGACATGAAATGAAATGGCACATGCCGGCAAAGACGTACATGCGTTATCAAGGACGGGAGCAGCTCGCCTCAACCAAACACACAGCATCATCCAGTGTTCGAAGACCGCTCCTCTCGGTGCGTCCTCTGGTGCGGTGATCTCGATCCACCACGGTCTGCCGGGCGCCACAAAGACTCCACGCAACCTGCCGTCCCGGACATCGTCCTCACTTCCATAAAGAGGCGCGTTGTTGTCTTCTTCGAATTCAGTCTTGCCCAACTTTCTAGCTTTGTTCCACCTGCCGTCTAAATCGAGGACACGACGAGGGTTCCACTGCGTTATTACGCTTTGCCTTAGATCGAGAATTGCGTTCTGCCTCACGACTATTACACTCTCGCTCCCAGGTGTTACGAACCCGTCGGGCAACTTGCCGTGTGGAACGAGATGGCCGCCCAACTCCCGCGACCATGCCACAAGGTTAAGGAACCCACTAACGTTGACCAACGTGATTCCTTGGTGGTGGATTTCCTCTTCAGCATCAAGTAGTCGCCAGAGTGAGAGCCGGTCGAAATCAGAGAGCCAACTTAACGTGACCAAATCGTGGGCACCGATCGATTCTAACCGCCAATGGTCTGGAAGATCGTCGTTAAGCGCGAAGTGCAATGCACGGCCAAACCCACAACCGACGACGATCGATATCCCATCACGAAAGTTGGCTTGTCCCCTTGCTGCGGCCGCTGCATGCTTGAGGTGATCGTTGATAGCGGAAGATAATGCATCGGGCTCGGCATTTGCTCCAGCCAATCCATCTTGGCTAAAGTTGTCGAGTCCATCAACAAAGAAGGCGAGGTGAAGGAATCTGCCTGGATCGACTTCGCTCATGATCGCGCCTATCTGTCCGCCGTTTATTCTCTGAAAGTCGATCGGCGGCTGTGAATGCCCTCCGAGAATCGGTGTCTCGTCAAGGAGACGCGCATACGTCCAAGAGAGCGCTTCTTCAAATGTCCGTGCCAAGCCCATTGAGAGGACGGACTCTATAACGAACCGCGTAATGGCCGACCCAACGGCTGTGGGCAAAAGAAGATGCGCAGATCGGTCACGAAAGGCGATTGGTCGTCGTTCGAGCTCTGTGTGCCCTATCAACTGGGCCAGCAGTTCATTTCGGTTTCCAGGGTTGAACACGAACTCAGTCAAAGACGCCTCTTCGATCCCTAATCGCCCGAGGTCATCCTCACTGAACCGGATTAGACCTCTGGCTAGCGATAGCCGATCAGCGACGCCTGGGGGCAACGCATTAAGGGGTGTTTCCTGACCGAGGCTATTCTCGCGAATGCCCGCCCGTTCCGCGACTGCGTCTGAAAGCCTGAGCATGCAATTAATCGTCCTGCGAATCCGGCTGTAGGGTTCGCGCTCCGGCATGCTCTCGACAACATCAAGGATTCTTTGCAGATGAAAACCTGTGCCTTCGCGAATGCCTTCAAATATGCGAAAGTTTCCGCGCGGCGTGTTGACGAGGGTTATGAATACATCTTCCGCTGGATCCTCCATCCTCCCGCAGTACCCTTCACTTAGGCGCTCGAAGCTCCGGCGGACGAATCCTTTCGTCGGTGCCATCCGGCCTTCGCAATACGTCGCTGCCAAGTGGACTAAGGCCTCGATCCGAAAGCAATTTGCCTGCAACTCCGGCATCGCGAGAAGACCAGCGAAGGTGGCGGCAGTCTTTATGGGATCCAGTTTTCTGAGCTCGGCAATGATGTCCGGGTGTGCTTTAGCGATTTTCTCCATGCTTGAGTTCATAACCGCAGGCATTTGCTCGGCTTCCTGGTGATCGTCATGCTCCATCAACCCCTATGATACGCCAGTTGTCTTAAGAAGGTGGGTGAGAGGTCGAGTTGGTGCGACATGTTCTCCGGTGTAGATGACAGTCACTCCGGCGTGAAGCCCCATCTGAGACTTTCAGGTCGCGCGATGCGGCAAGTTGTCCGTCGCCAAAAATCAATTCACTTGAAAAATCAACAGGTTACGTGACCGGGTGTGCACCATAAGAATCACGTGAGTTCTGAGAACTAACGGCTACACCTCCGCAGGTTGGGCAGCGGACGGGTCTCTGCTTGTCTCGCTCGTCAAAGCTGCTAACTTCCATAAATTCAACGCGAACGAGGTTTTTGGTATGGACAGCGCTCGCCGGGGTGAGGGTCTGGGACGCCTGGCGCTTCCGCTCCGCCTCCGCTACGCTCCGGCTCCGCTCCAGCGCCAGGCATCCAGCAGACAGCATAAAGTAGGGGAACAACAACCGGCAAGCACAAGGCGCGCCGCCACAGCGGGCGGAGAGAAAGACAAAAACAAAGGGCAAAAGAAAGAGGAAACGACAACGACGAGACTAGCTTAATTCGACCCCCAAATGGTCTTGACAACGGGGTACACCATAGGTCTCGGGCGCCTGCGCTCTGTCTAAGCTATTGTTGAAATCATTGCTTTTTGCTTGATAAACGAAGTTAGCCTACCTCAACGGCTTGGGTGCTTTTGGCTCGCAAGCTTTGCGGTCCTCGGGTTTCGCGAAAGAGGTACAGGTTCGAGGTCATTACGATGTGGGGACTTAGGTAGTGAGTGGTCGGCAAGGGATGGCGGTTGACAAGGTAGTCCATGAGCAACCGAACAGCAATCTGACCCTGCACATAGGGGCGCTGATAAATCGATCCTGCTATTGTCCCGTTCTTGAAGTGGGGCACCATCTCATCAAATAGGTCAGTCGTGATCACTTTGATCTTTCCACAGAGCGCCCGCGCACTCAGGGCGCGGCAGACAGGCAGGCAATTAACTGTGCTCACATAAAGCCCTGCCAGGGACCGAGCATTACCGAGAAACTCGAAGCACTTTCGGAATGTTTCTTCCTCGTCCTCGTGACCTTCGAGCACCTCGGCCACCTTCCCTCCCGGGCAAAATTGGGGGAAGGTTTCGCAAAACCCTTGGGTCTTCTTGAGATGATCCTCAGTGCGTAACATTCCGGTTACGATAGCGACCTGTGATTCTGGAGGAAGCAGCTTGCCCATCAGCTCACCCGCCAACCGCCCGTTAAGTTCCGGCTCGACGCAAATGACTGTGGATCGGCGGGTGACCGGGGCATCTGTGGCAACGCAAATAACCCGCACGCCTTTCTCCTCGGCCATATTGATCAGCGGCGTAAGCCGTTCGGGGTCCCCTGGAGTCACTATAAGCCCCTGTATCTTGCTGCGCAGCAGTTCCTTAACTCGTTCCGGCTCGACTGTCCCTAATCGCTCTACGGGTCGATACACGACATCAATGCCGAGGTGTTTGTAACGACTCGCCTCTGCCAGGATACCGTCTCGAACTTGATCGTAGAAGAAATGGATTTCGCGAGGAATGCATACCCCGATTCGGATGCTCGCTCGCCCCACCGACAGCGCCCGAGCCACGAGGTTGGGTGTATAGCCTGTCTTCTGGGCGAACTGTAGAATCCCTTGGCGGGTGCTTGCCTTGATCCCCTCCCTGCCATGCAGAGCACGATCTACGGTTGCGATGGAAACGTTGGCCAGCTTGGCGATCTCACGGATTCCTATTTTCCTCATAGGAAAAGCCTGAATTTAAAGACTGAATTCTACTCTCGCGCCCTCTCCCTGTCAAAATGGGCATTCCTGTGGAGACTGGGCATGCCGCCTTGCGGTTAACCCGGTGCCTTCGAACTGACGCCTGAGCGGCTTGCCGGATTTCAACGGCAGAGTCCTTTTTGCGCATGGCTTCGATTCTGCTGAAAAGCTCGGGGAAAGTGACCCGATTGTCCTGGTGTTTCACAGGGTGGACTACTCCGCGAACGTGAAACCCGAATGGGACACAGGAGAAGTCTGTATTGGGCCGAAGTAGAAGGCCATGACGCTGGCGTCCTCATGGCGCCGCCCACATCCTCGGATTGGCGACACGCTGCGCAAAGTGGTTTCAAGCGATTATATGGGAGAGGTGATTTCCTTCGGGAACGAGGACCATCAGGCCACTGCGGAGCATTTGGCAACTGGGGAGAGGTTTAAAGGCGGTTTTGTCATCCACTTTATTAGTCGGCAGCAGACGATGACCCTACGGCCTCTGTTGGTGCTTGGAAAAGACGTGACGTGGAACCGCAACAAACGATGATGGGAACCGCTTGACTAGCCAGGTGCATAATAGTGCACCCGCCCTTCAGGGGTTCTAGAGAAAGGCGACTCGATTGGGGGCTCGACCTCAGAAGATACCCCCGAGATTGAGGACGACCACCGAAAGCAGGATCACAGCCACGCCCGCGGCTAGCACCCTCTTAGTGCCCGATTTGGTAGCATTCCATTCCCCCGTGAGGATACCGAGAACGTTCGAAGATAGAATCATGGCCGTAATGAAGAGGGCATAGCCCAGAGAAGTCCCGTATTGGCCCACGAACGTGGCGCCAATCCCGTACCCCACGATTCCCGAAAGCCACAACAAGGCCATCGCAATCGCGAGACCGATTTCCCTAACCCAGCCCGCGCGGGTGAAAGAAGACCAAGTGCCATTACGAAACAACAGAAGGAAACAGTACAATAAATTGGGGATGAAGCCGGCCCCGAGCACGAGAGCCCACACCGAATAAGTCGAGGTGACTGGGTTAGCACCCATTTGAAGGCTCTTGCTCACGATGTCCGCGCTGAAGGCAAAACCCAGATTGATATTCGACCCAACAATGCCAGTAAAGATGCAGATCGCAAGGCCCTTCATGAAGCTGGTGGCGGCTCCCCCTGTGGGAGCGCTCGGCAGGTTTTGCTCCCTCTCTCTCCGGCGACCAGCCATACCATAAAGAGTCAGGCCGACAAACAAGACCGGCATACTGACCAGCAAGAGAATGCCACGCGGGCGAAATAGGTCCGTAGGGCTCAACACCAACAGCGGAGCGAGTGACCCGAAGAGGCAAGAAAGGCCTGCAACCACGGCGAAGGCGAGTGCCATACCCACTGCCTTAATCCCCAGCCCGAAGGTAACTTGCGCGATTCCCCACAGGAAACCAAAAAGCAACGGGTAAAGGAATGCGCGGCCGGGCAGGCCTCGATAGATTTCCTGCAACTGGGGGACAAACCCGGTGGCCAGCATCCAAGGTAGAATCAGCAAAGCCGCGGAGGCAAATGCCAACCAAGTGTTTTCCCACCGCCATTGCCGGGCGTACTTCATGGGAAGCGCAAAACTCCCGTTCAACACTCCGCTTAAGAAGATAATGGCCATGCCCAGCCAGAAATGATCGCTCATTGATTACCCCCATAAGCGTACAGCGTGGACCGACCCAAGGAATAGTGTAGTACGAGCAGGAACTGAATCTCGCCCCGCCGCCGCCAGGGGAAGAGTCTTGCAGTTCCTTTGAGGCCTAACCCAGCCCACTCGCTTGCCAGGACTCTCCCCTGTAACTCCACCAGAGGGAGGTCTCCTGCGGACGCTCAACGGTCATTCCTGGTCACAACATGGTGACCGTATAGAACCTTTGCGGTGCCTCGAGCGGCGCCGTGGTGCGCAACTTCCCGTCCTCTTTCACAAACGCGGCCTCAACATAGTAGTCGAGGAGCGGCTTCGCTGCCTGAGGCGCCTTCAGCTCTGCCGTAAAGGTTCGCCGAGCCACCAAGCTCATTGCTTTCGCTTCCCAGCCTTCAGTGCCAGTCACGCGAGTGAAGAGACTGACCTGCGTGACCTTATTCCCACCGGGGGCGACGGCGAAGAGCCTCACCGTCTCGCCCTGCCGCAGAAACGTTGGTCGTGTGGGAATGAAGACGCGCGGGCTGGCCTTGGGCTCAGGGCGCCGCACTTCTTCTAGCAACTTTTCCGTCTCCGGCAGCAGTTCGCCAAGGAATTCCTTCATCGAAGCGCGCAGGCGGAAAAGAGCCAGGCGTTCGAATTTGTTGTGCATCGAGGCGAGCGTCCCCAAATCGTTGCGGGTGCTGACAATCTCCTGGAACTGCAAGAAGACTTCCCGGACTAGTGGCGCCAGCTTGAGCCAGAGGGGGACGCCCTCGGCCATCACCTTCTTCCGAGCCTCATCAGGGTTTCCTTGCTTCTTGAGCTCCAGAGCTTGCTGGAGGACTTGGTGCAGGTGATAAGCCAGCGACCAGGATTCCGAGTAGGGCACGAGGAACTCGACATGCCGCGCGAGATAGTCTAGGCGCTCGCGTTCGGCGGAGCTGGAGGCGGCTTCGGTCAACTCGCGCAGGGCTTTGGCCACCTCGACCTGCGATTTCCTCACCTCTGCCGACGGCTCGTAGCCGTTCCAGAACTGAAACGCCTCATTGTAGTCGCCCGAGTATTCATGGATTTGGTGATGGCCGTCCTTGATCTCACCTGTGAATGAGCAAAGGATGCGCCGCTCGCGATCCGTTTCCTCGAGGACCTGGGCAAGCTTCGTGGCTCGCGGCGTGCGAGCCTGGACTGCGGAGAAAGCGCGGAAATACTGCGCGGGCTGAAGCGCTTTGTCCCACGAGTATCGCGATTGAAAGCCGGCGTTAGCGTCCACGATGCGATGGCGCCAGTGAATGCCCAGCAGGCCCTGGCATCCGAACTTCTCCGTGCGATCCATGTCCCTGACGAAGCGATGCACGTGAAATTGCGGCAGCCACATAGCGGGGTCATCTTCCAGCCAAGGGATCGGCCAGCGCTCGCGCCCTTCGAGTTTGCCAAATTCCTCGCTGACCGGGTCCCAGCCCAGGTTGTCGCTCAACGAGGAGAAGATGATGTCTTCGGGCAGTTGGCGATGGAACGCGACGAAGTGCCGCACGACGCCGCCCCAGCCGGAGATCACGAGGCGTTTGTTGGGAGCATGCCGTTTCAAGAAATCATGGGCCTGCTTGAACGGGTTGACCGAAAGAGGGACACCTGTTTTCTGGCTTGCCCAGCTCATATCTTCGTCCTCCCACAGCCACACATAGTCAACTGTGGGATAGGCCTCGAGAAGCTGTCCCAGGCGTGTTTCGAGGATGTCGCGCGCGGCCACTGAGTCCGGGTCGATGCGCGGGCCGGGCGCTTTCGGGTCTTTCTTCACGTAGCGCGCCTCCGGTGGCGTGGCGCGGAAGATTTCATCCGGAACCTGATAAGGCTCGAAGCCCACTCCGGTGCGAATCCCAAGCTGCTGTGCGTAGCGGAAGGCCTCGCTCCAGAGTTGTTGAGCCAGTTCCGCGGCTTCCCAACAATTGCGCGCCTGCGTGGTCGCTTCCGAGCCGAAGACCTCGCTGTCGTAGAAATCGGGCGCGCCCATACCATAGCGCGAGGTTCGCTCCGGCAGGTAACCCCAGCGGTGGGTCGCCGAAGTGTCGGTAAACGCCAAGTGCCCCGCACCGGCGTACTCGAACGAGAGGAAGGACTCGACCCACTGGTTTTCGCCGGAGTACACATGAATACCCAATGTGTTGAAGCGCATGCGCAGCATGGCTTCGAGGTAGGCACGGAAATCTTCACGATTGTAAACGGTGACGCAATTCAGAAAATCGGGCCACGGCACCAGCCCGCGTACGTTGAAGCGCGGCTGCGCGCGCCAAGGCTGACCCGCAGGAGGAAGGTTCAAGGCGCGCACCGGCTCCAAGGGGTAAACTTCGCCGTCCAAGCCGAAGAAAGCGCCCTGCCGTTCCAGAAAATCGAAGACGGCATACAGCACGGCTTGAGGAGTGGCGCCGGTCAGCGGCACCCGCGGTGCTTTCCCGGCCTGGATTTCGTAGGCAATTTCGTAAGCCTCCGGGTGCTTGAAAGCATCTTTGTCCACGGTCAGCGCAAGAACGAAATCTGCCGGGCCGGGCTCCGCCGCACCCAGCGTTGCCTGAATAGGCTCGCGGGCCAGTCCGAGGCTGCGCAAACCGCGCGCCAACTCGCGCGAGGCAAGTTGCTCCTGGAAACCAGAGTCAGGCTCGCGAACAATCCAGACCGCCTTTGCGGAGGCGAAGTTGGCTTGCATTTGCAGGTTCGAGCTGCTCACTTTCGGATTCGTCTGCCTGCTGGATCCCGCAGGTAACGAGATTGCTCCGAGCAACCCCATTGACCCCTGCATGAATTTGCGACGACCGATTTGATGGCGCGTTTTCATGAGCACCCCCTTGAATTCAACAGGTCGAACCAATATGGCTTAACCTGGATAAGTGGCAAATGAGCGGACCTATGATACAGGGCCTAATGTTCACTTCTGAAGAACCTTTCCGACACAATCCCAAAGCCGAGCGGGCCTGCTGGCGGTGTTTCGGCCCACCCGGTCGCTGGCTTCGTTACCAAACATCCTAATCTCGGTTCGACTTAACAACCGTAATGCCCAGCCCTTTCACAGGACGTATCGCAGACCGCACAAACGAATCCGTGCGTCGTTTTCATCGGTGCTGCGACACTACTGCGACTTTGGAGTAACCGACACTTTCCGCCGACTAACGGTGGGGCTTCGGTGCTGGTTCCCCACGGGGTAAGCCGTCGCTTTCAGCAGATACTTCCCAGGTTTATCGAGTACGGGCAGGTCAATCCCATAGGTCTGCTGTCCCAACCCGGGCAGGGCAAACGGAAGTTCCCGCCTGATCGCCTCTACCCCTTCTTCTGTGTCTAAGGAAAGGGCCAGCTTTCCCTGGACAGCCTCGTAATCGTCGTTGACCATCATTACGAAAAAGCGCCGTTTTGAATCGGCCTCGAGCGTGGGTTGCCAGAAATTAATGTAGACACCCAGAGGTTTAAAAGCTTCGGAGACGTAGTCCTTGAAATGCGGCTCCAATTCAAGGGCTTCAACATCCCGGAAGTGGTCGCTGGTGTATACCCCAGGGTAGGAGGAGGTGAGGTATACGAAGTGCAGGACACCCGCGTAGTTGCGATAAGCCCGCCAGAACTCGGTGAGCCCCGCAAGCAGGTACGCGTTCAGCGCAAATCTTTCCTCAGGTGTTGCTTTTGGTCCCAGAAGGCTTTCATAGATCTTGCTTGTCAGCTTTGTAGGCGTCCCGTCCCGGTTAAGCCACAGCCAGCCGTACTCATTGTTAATCATCGCATGGCCGCTGGGAGGCCGAAGCGGGTTGGGTGTAAGCCCCGCCGCGTACTCGAGGTCAGTCATCTGGAAAGGTTTGCCAACGCCGAAGGCCGTGGTGATAAATAAGTAGGGATGGTCTTCAGCGGGGTCATCGGGACCAGCAGGTCCGTTATAGCTGTTTTCCCAGGGCCGGTTGGAGAGGTCGAGTGGTCGCACTGCCGCTATAATCTGGTCAGCAAAGATATCGTCCAGAGTCTCATTGTTTGCGTCCCAGATCACCACGCTGGGGTGGTTCCAATTATCCCGCATCCACTCTTTGTACTGACGAATCATTTCGTCGGGGTCCCATTGCCTGCCGTACTTGCCGGCCCACGATGGATGTCCAGTCCACACGAAGAACTCATTCTGAATCAGCAACCCTGCTTCGTCGGCGATGTCGAGCCACTGATCAGGTACCGGACCTATGCAGAAGCGAAAGGTGTTCCAGTTCATCTGCTTCGGGATCCCAGCGAGCAGCTTTCTCACCCACTTCTCGTTCCACGGCAGAGCGCCAGCCTTTGGATCCTCAAGAAAACGGTGCAGCGTGATGTTGGATCCCCTCAGGAAGTACACCTTACCATTAAGGTATGCACGCTTTGTTGCGGTGTCGAATCGAAATTCACGCATGCCGAAGCGCGTGGAGACACTGTCACCACCCGTACTGGTTTCCAAGGCGTAAAGGAACGGATTTTCCGGGGTCCATAGCTGGGCGTTGGGGATCTGAATGGTTTGAGTCCACGTCTTCTCCTCGCCGGGCTGCAACTCCAACCGCTGGCCCGGAGCGCGACTCACCTCTTGCTCACCTTTCCATGTCTTGACACGGTGAGTCAACTCAAAGGCGCGGGCTGCCTGACTGTAATTCTTGATCTTGGTCTGCACTACAATCTCAGAAGGCTCGAGGCGGGGTGCCACCTGCAGGGTCTCGATGACTGGATTGTCGGTCAACAGGAGCGAGACGCTGTCATATATGCCAGGAGTCCACTTGTTCTTCTCAAAATCGGTTCCTCCCGGCGCTCCTTTGGGAAGCACGCCCGGGTGAGCCCCAATACGCACCACGAGCTGGTTTTCGCCTTGCCAATCAAGCGCGTCTGTAAGATTGAAATACGCAGCGGTGAAGCAGCCCAGGTGCTCGCCAATCTTCCTCCCGTTCAACCAGACGGCTGTACCGAACTGTGCTTTATTGATTTTGAGAATGGCGACTTGCTTCTTGGCGGGCACCTTGAAAGTTTTGCGGTACCAGAAGTAGTTCCTCTCCTGTCGAGGCGCCCCCGCTGAGTCTGCCAACGAGGTCCATGCGGATTCGGGCAGCTCCCCGAACCGGACCCGATTCCAGATCGCCTCACGGCTATCGAAGCGATCCACGTCCGGAAAGGGCGGCTTTGCCAAGTTTGCCAAACCTGGTACAGGAACACTGTGCTGGAAAGCTTCTGGAACTCGCTCTGGCGACACACTGTCTTCGATCTGCCATGTACCGTTAAGAGATACATCCGTGCGTTCTCCGAGAACCGGATTCGTACATAGGAACAAGCTACACGCCCACAACAGAGTGGCGACGCAAGGTCGTTTCATAGCTACCTCTCCCCTGTATATGGTCGGCTCATCTGGGCCAAGCTGAGGTCTTCCGGAACGCCACGGTCTGCGTCCAGCAGGACATTTGCCGGAGGCGCAGCGTACAAGAATCTGCCTCGCTCATCTCGGTACCCTTGAAGCCGACGCCACTCTTGGCCGGCGATCCACACGCCAGAGGCCGGCTGGCGTCGGTAATCAACCGGCCTGCTCTCAAGCAGTGGACCGAATCTTGGAGGAAACGGCGACGCCCAACCTGTTTGCTTGGCTCTATGGTGCACACTCACAAATCAGGAAGACCTGGAAAACGTCACTTTTCGCGCTTCTGACTAAGTTCGGTCAGTCGAAGAATGTCTCGTCCTGATTCAGCCTCGCTCAGGGACTGAGCAATGCGGAACTCGCGCTGAGCAGTTTGCTCGTCGCCCTTTTGCTGAGCAATCTGAGCGAGGAGATAGTGCGCGCGTCGATTCCCTGCATTGGCCTTCACAGCAGCTTGCACATTATCTAGCGCTTTATCTACGAGTCCCTTTTTCCAGTACGCTCGCCCTAATTCGTATAAGGTATCGCTGTCTCCTGAGTCCAATTCCCTAGCCCGCTCCAATAGACGAATTGCCTCATCATACCGCCCCTGCTTGCTTACCAACGCACCGAGAACGGAGTTTGCCGGGAAGCTGTCAGAATTTTCGGCAAGCTCGGCCCGAAGATCCTTTTCGGCATCCTCGAAGTGCCCTAACCATGCCTTGACTCCTCCCAGGAGAAAATGGATATGCGGCCACTGGGGGTCCAGTTTGCACAATCGCTGGAACTCATTCAAGGCCTGGGGAAATTGACTCATACCCAGGTGGGTTTGACCAAGTAGAAAGTGGACGCGCGGAGAATCTGGCTCGGAAGTAAGGAGGGTTTCGAGAACCTCATGAGCATCTCTCATTTGTCCCGATCTGGCATAGCACGCTGCCAAGGCGAACAGCACACTCGGGTCGCCACTCCCACGCAACGGGGCAAGCATCTCGACGGCCTCCCGATAGCGGTCAAGCTGCGCGTAGGAGATACCCAGAAGCTGGCGTGCCTGCGGGTTGTTTGGCTCGGCTTGAAGGAAATTGCGAAGGGGCTCTATCGCACCAGCGAAGTCCTCTTTGCGAAAATAAGCGATGCCAAGATTAAGGTAGATCGACAGGAGCGAAGGCTTGATCTGCAAAGCCCGACGGTATTCGCGGATGGCCTGGTCCAATTTGCCGCGCTGGGCATAAACCACGCCCAAGTTTGCGTGAGCCTCTGCCGAACCCGGTGCCAGCTTGAGGAAACGAAGGTAGAGTTCTTCGGCCTTTTGCAGATCGCTCTCTTGCTGGTATTGGCGGGCTTTGCCGAAGAGAGCCGACGCTTCCTGCGAGCTTGTACTACCTAGCGCGGACTGCAGCAGTAGAGATAGCAGGAACTGAGTGAGAATCGATGCAAGCATTTGCGCCACTCAATCTGGCACGTTCCTTCGGGCTGACGGAAAGGATACTACCTGTCGAGAGGTCCGGCAAAAATGCACAATACAACCCCTCAGACGCGTGCGCGGCTGCGTCGCGCGGGCCTTCGCAACATACCCCCCTGTGCACGCGCAACTTTCGCAGACCTAGCAGGAGGGACTGTAGAAAGAAACCTGCGGGAATCTGGGGCCGTCCGGACGGACCCCAGATTCCCGGTCGTGCGAGCCAGTTTCAGAAGATCAGCTTAAGAGCAAGTTGCATTATTCGGGGGATACGGGCGCTGGTAACTTGGCCAAGACCACCCGAGCCCACGGACGTGTCGACTGAGTTGAAGTTTGTGTGGTTCCAAGCGTTGAACATCTCAGCGCGGAACTGGAGTTTTGCCCGCTCCGTGAGCCGGAAGTTTTTGAATATCCCCATGTCCCAGTTGTTCGTGCCGGGGCCACGGATAGTCCCAATTCCCGCGTTCCCGAAACGTCCGAAGGGAGGAGCCGTGAAGGCATCCACATTGAACCATTGGTCAACCGTCTTGGGTCCATCCACAGAGACCCCAGCCAGCCGGTCGGGACGGGTGGCCAATCCTTGGGTAGCCGAGGTCAGTCCTGGGTTAAGGGCAAACCCGGACTGTAAAGTAACGATCCCCGAGAGCTCCCAGCCCCCCAGCAGCCTGCCGACGCCCGTCATTCCCTGGAAAAACGGCAATTCGTAGACGTAGTTGAAGACCAAAATGTGCGGGCGGTCAAACGACGACGGTCCTCGCTCGGCTGCCAGGTTGTACGAGTCCTGCGGCCCCTGGCCGAAGCCGGAACCTAGCCGCGAGATGACCTTCGACCAAGTATAGGCCAAGCCAAAAGTCAAACCGTGGGAGAGCCTTTTCTCCACGGTGGCCTGCAAGGCGTGGTAGTTCGAGTTGCCGATGGTAGCGAGGTTTGAAATGCCCGACCAGCCTTGATACGGTCGTACGTAGTCCGTGGAGACTCTTTCGGCGCAAGGATAAGGCGTCGTCGGAGTGCAGGCGATGCGAGGATCAAAATCGTAATTCGTCGCCGGTAGAGGTTGGTTGATGTTCATCGAGCCGTCGAGGTGCGTTCCACGGCTTCCCACATAAGACACGGCTACCCTCATATTCGATGTAAGCTCATGCTGGATGCCAAGGCTCCAGTTTTGGGCCATGGGAATCTTGTAAAGAGGATCCAAGCCGTTAAGGCCGAGCGGCGTCAGAGGCGCAGCCACACCGGCTGCCGGATCGTCGAAGGGTGGATGGAAGAAAGTAGCGAGCTTGGAAAATGGAGGGTTTCCCACCAATGCATACACGTCGTTGCCCTCCACCCGGTAGTAGCCCATCCCGTATCCGCCCCGCATCGCCGTCCTGCCATTTCCAAATAGATCCCAGGCAAAACCGAACCTGGGAGCAAACGTGTCCTTGTAGTTCTTGACGAGGCCGCGCGGGACACCGTCTTTCCCTGCTAGGACTATACCGTTCTGCAGATTCCCCGTGTCGGGAACGATAATCCCGCCTTCCGTGACCGTCGGCGCCTGGGCCGGGTCGTACTTGCTAGCCAGGAACATGCTGAGATCATCGGAGTAGACGTGAGGAATGTAAAACCAGCGAACACCGAGGTTCAGTGTAAACCGTCGGCTCACCTTCCAGTCGTCTTGAAAGTAGGCCTCCGTCTGGTGGTAGTTGTAGTACGGCATGCGGTAGCCCTGCAGTTCACCGTAGGAAGCGGGGAGGCCCAAGAGAGCGTCTGCTATGGGTTGACCCGTGGCGCTCCCATCAAAGGAGTAGCTGCCGTTGCGTGAGGGGCTGGTCTGCGACTCCACAGGGGTGATAGAAAACTGGGTTGTGATGCCCATGCTCAAGCTGTGGCGGCCGGCCTGGATCGCGAGGTCATCAGCATACTGACTGATGTTGTGGTGTGCCCACCAGGGGCCCCACAGGACACTAATCCCGCCCCATCCGCCGGAGAAAGACAAATCAGGCACGAAGTTGTAGATATTCTCGTTGAAGACCTGCTGGGCAGTATAGCCCGCCGGCTTCTGTGTGGCTCCCACGATTGTCATGCCAGGTGTTTTTGATGATGGGTAGTTGCTGGCGTAATTGTAGGAAATCTCGTTCAGCACGGTCGGGCTAAGAGCAGTCGTGAGCTTGACGATCAGATTTCTCGAGGGAATGTTGAACTGTGAAGTGACGGTCGGAAAGGCAGAGCCCGTCCACGCGGTGACGGGGTCCGTCTCAATCCAACTATCGTGCATGTAGCGGACAAAAACCCTCACCTTGTCAGAGATGTTTTGATCCACCCGGATCAAATCTTCCCGCCAATCCTGCGATTGTCCCGCACCCTTAGTGTAGTTATTGAATCCCGTGCCCGTGGGCAGGGGGAACAGTTGCTTGAGGAGCAGTTGCACATTGTTGTTCAGGCAATTGGGATTGATCTGGTCCATGTCAGCCCCGCCGACGCAAGGTGCCCCGAGACTGTCGGTCATGGGCAGATGGGTCACGGGGTCGTCGGGATTTCTGAGCGGTCCAAGCCCCGTAAAGTCACCGTCCCTCATCGCCTGGGTCGGAGTTGCCGCGACGATCGGTGCAGCGGTGCGCTGTTTTATCCAGTTTTGGGACCAGAAGAAGAACGTCTTCGACTTGTCGGTGTTATAGTGGCCAGGAATGTAGAAGGGCCCGCCCAAAGTGTACCCGAAGTCGTTGTATCGATACGGGGACTTCTTCGCATTGGCTTTGTTCAGGAAGAAGTCGGCGGCATTGAGTTTGTCATTGCGGAGAAAGTCCCACGCGCTGCCGTGGAAACCCTTGGTGCCCGACTTCGTTACCGCCAGCATGTTCGCCCCGCCCGCGGTCCCATACTTGGCGCTATAGTTGCTTGTCAGAACCTTGAACTCCGCGAGGACGTCCGGGCCGGGATTGGTCAGCGTCGAGCCCTGATTCCCCATATCGGTATTCTGTACGCCATCCATCATATAGCCGGTGTAGTCTTCGTTGAGACCGTTGATGGCGAAACCGCGTGTTGAGTAGAAACCCTTTCCGATCTCATCCCCGGCCGTTTTTGAGGCGCCTGGCACAAGCTGCTGAAGCAGCATGAAATTCCGACCCAGGATGGGCACCTCGGTGATCTGCCGGGTGGTAACCACCTGGCTCTGCTCGCCGCTCTGAGTTTGTACTAAGGGAGCTGCCCCTGTCACTTCTACTGTCTGGGTGGTCGCGCCGACCTGCAAAGTGAAATCGATCCCTAGTCTGTCGGCCACACTGAGAACGATTCCCGGTCGCACTGCGCGTTGAAATCCTGAAGCTTCAACAGCTACCTGGTAGGTCCCCACCGGAAGCGCCTCTGCCACATAAATGCCGGCCGGGCCCGTTTGCAGGGTTCGCGCCACGACTCCGGTTCCGGTGTTGGTAATCGTGACAGTCGCGTTCGGGACTACGGCTCCGGTCTGATCCATAACAGTCCCAGTTATGGTTCCTGTGACCTGAGCTTGCCCGATATCCGGCTTGAAAGCCACAAATACTAGGGCTATGAAGAGCCCTGTCAAGAAGCATCCTCGCGTTCTCATGGTGATTCCTCCTTAGCCAGTTGGGTCTCCCGCGAGCGCAGATGCATGAATCGCAGCGCTCACCCAATTGATGACCCACAGGACCCGACGCTAGGTTGAGAACATCTCGCCACTTCCTATCGTGTGGCTGTTTTCCGGTAACGTTACCGCTGATGGGCTATATAGCGCATCCCAAGGCCGATGTCAAGGGTTATGATGTACCCCGAAAACTGGACCAGTGGTTAAGCTAGAATCGTGGGGTCGTTCCGAAGGGAGGAACAGTGGCGACCTGTGGTCCGCAAAAATTCTGTACGTTCGCGTCGAGCAGTGTTATTGCATTTGTCATCCGCAGAAAGTCGGTGTGGGGGACTTTTTCCCTTAGACCTGCATCTGGACTCGGGGTTTTGAGGAAGGGTCGCCCAGGTCAACCCGGGCGTCTAGATAGCTACCCATCTTCGGTGCGCCACCCGAAAACTGGCCGGTTCGGTGCTACCAGGCTTAGGGTTAGGCCTGGGCGCTCCGGAGCGAACGTGGGCCAACGTCGCGCGCCCCGTGGCCAGCACTTGCGGGCTGCGCGCGCTTCGAGTCGGTGTTCTCTGCCAGAATTCCGTCTGGGGGGAGTTCAGGGGCCAACCCCAGTCCTGTAGGACAACTTGCCTGATGGGTATTGAGGGCGAGGCTCGGCAAGCAACCTTAGGAATCGGCTGGGATTTACTCCAGCCATCACGCTAGGACGCTTGGGTTTGGACACTTTGTCAGCTATGGAACGGCACAAGGTGGTATTTGATGGGGGGCCGATTTTCTCATAAACTCTGCAAAATCCTCGTAACTTATAGCAAATACTATGCATAGCTCGCTGTCGCCTCTTTGTTGCCTAACCAGTTGTCTTTTCAACGACTTACCAGCCACCATCTCTCACCACTACTCACCCCCGCCTTTCGCATAAACTGCGCGCACCCACATCCTTGTGACCGTGCACAGTTTGTGAGAAATGGGCAGATTAAATGCGCTAACTGGCCGCCCCTGGGCGCTTACGCCGCCCAGTCTCTGCACAGTAACTCCGCTTGCTCAAGGACCGTCTGGGTGGCC
>Ga0315285_10000384_pt1 | contig 45813 bp, 51 predicted proteins | sample YL17G09_36_MG_FD_203698 | JGI IMG/M metagenome (GOLD analysis project Ga0315285, IMG submission 203698) | Sediment microbial communities from Yellowstone Lake, YNP, Wyoming, USA - YL17G09_36 | ecosystem: Environmental > Aquatic > Freshwater > Lake > Sediment | place: USA: Wyoming | collected...
GGAGGAGTATTTCGCGGGGATTAAATTATGATTGAATGCAGAAACATCAGCAAAATATACAAAAGCGAAGCAGGGGAAACCCATGCACTCAAAGGGGTTTCACTTGCGATAAAAGACGGGGAGTTTGTGGCAATTATCGGACCATCCGGTTCGGGTAAATCGACGCTGATGCATATTCTGGGTGCGTTGGACATACCCACGAGTGGAGAATATTTTCTGGACGGCAAAGATGTTTCCAAATTATCCGATGACGAACTAGCAGAAATCAGAAAAAATAAAATCGGTTTCGTTTTTCAATCTTTCAATCTTTTGCCTCGGGCCACGGTTTTAAGAAACGTGGTTTTACCGCTTGTTTATGCCGGTACTCCCAAAGAAGAACGTGAAACAAGAGCAAGAGCAATGCTTGTAAATTCGGGACTGGAAGAATCGCATTTCTATCATCTTTCCAACCAGCTTTCCGGAGGACAAATGCAGCGCGTTGCCATTGCCCGAGCCCTGGTCAATAATCCGAGCTTGATTCTTGCGGACGAGCCGACAGGAAATCTCGATACAAAAACAGGAGAAATAGTGTTGGATGCTTTTCAGCGTCTTAATTCCGAGCAAAAACGCACAATTATTCTGATTACCCATGAACTCTACGTGGCGGAGCATGCGCAACGAATTATTCATATTCGCGACGGCGAGATTGTTGAAGATGAACAAAACCACAGTCGTCGCAGCACAAACCATATTAACTTATGATTATTTCTGATTTATTTCAAGAAACATTTGCGGCAATAACCGTGAATAAAGTAAGATCCGGACTAACTATTCTGGGCATTGTTATCGGTATCGGTTCGGTGATTGCGATGATTTCCATTGGTCAGGGAGCGCAGGGAACCATTGAGGCGAATATCGAGTCCATTGGTTCAAATTTAATAATGGTTATGCCCGGATTTCAACGTATGGTCGGTTCGCAAGTCAGTGCCGGACGTGGTTCGGCCCAGACTCTTAGCCAAGAGGATGCCGACGCGATTCAAAATGAAGTTACCCCTGTTAAAGCCGTTGCTCCAGATGTCTCGCGAAGATACCAGGTTACTGCCAAGGGGAAAAATACCAACACCCAGGTTATCGGTACGGTTCCTGCCTATACCGACGTAAGAAACATTCAGATCGATATTGGTTCATTTATTACCGAGCAAAACATAAGAAGCTTATCCAGGGTTGCCGTGCTTGGTCCAACTACTCGAGATGACCTTTTTGGAGAGGGAGCAAATCCAATCGGTCAGACCATCCGCATTAACCGTATAGATTTCAAGGTAATCGGCGTAACCGAATCAAAGGGCGGGACAGGATTCGGTAGCCAGGATGATATGATTTTTGTTCCTCTTTCTGTTGCTCAACGTTTTCTTGTTGGTGACAATTATGTATCTACGATTAATATTCAGGTAGTTGACCAATCATCTATGGCCGCTGTTCAGCAGGAAGTTATCACTCTTTTATTGCAACGGCACAACATTACCAATCCTCAACTTGCTGATTTTCAGGTAATGAATCAGGCAGATATTGTGGCTACCGCTTCCTCGATCACCAATACTTTTACGGTTCTTCTGGCTGCCATTGCCGGTATTTCTTTGGTTGTCGGCGGAATCGGGATTATGAATATGATGCTGACTACCGTGACCGAACGCACGCGTGAAATCGGATTGCGCAAAGCAATCGGCGCCAAGAAAAAAGATATCAGCACGCAATTTCTCACCGAATCCGTGATGCTTACTTTTTTCAGCGGAATACTGGGAGTAATTTTAGGTTGGGTTCTTTCCCTTATTATTTCAAAATTCGGCAGTATCAACACCTCGATTTCGTTATTCTCGATTTTATTGGCTTTTGGCGTATCGGCCGCAATCGGAATTATTTTTGGCTATTATCCGGCGCGTCGCGCTGCGTCGCTGAATCCTATAGAAGCATTGCGTTACGAATAATAATTAAAAATTAAAAAAACTATGAAAAAGATTTTACCGATCATTATCATCGTAATTATCGTCGCGGCAGGCGCGTTTTTTGCGGGCATGAAATACGGGCAGAGTAAAGGTTCGAGCCTTTCGCGGGGGAACTTCCAAGATTTTGCCAATATGTCGCCGGAAGAAAGAGAGCAAAGAATGCAGCAGATGGGTGCAAATGTTGGTGGAATTCGCGGCGGAAATCGCGGCAATGGTTTCGCGAGCGGAGAAATTCTTTCCAAAGACGATAAGAGTATCACCGTTAAGCTTCCTGATGGCGGGTCAAAAATTATCTTTTTTTCGGATACGACCGAAGTTGGAAAATTCGTAGATGGAACTCCGACAGATTTGGAAGTCGGCAAAACTGTCATGGTTAATGGCACAACAAATCAGGACGGCAGCATTACTGCCCAGTCGATTCAACTAAGACCAGCGTCGATTAATCAATAATCTTTGAATTTTATGAATAATAAATTTTTGCAAAATAAAACTATTTTGCTGATTTTTTTGATTTTAATATCGATTGTTTTTGGCGCGGTGATGATTTTAAGAGGCAGGAATCAAAGTCAAAAGACGGAAAATCAGACAAGCAATCCGCCAGCGCAAAATTCAGTTCCGGAAGTTGTCAAACCGACTAACGATTCTCAAAAATTGGTTCCGCCCATAGATAATTGGTCTGAACGAACAACCAAGAAGCCTTTCGGAATATATATTACGCCAAAAAATTCTCCGATTAGTCCGGAGCGTTTTATTGGTTATCATATTGGAGTTGATTTTGAAGTATTTTCGAATGAGCAAAATACGGATGTTCAGATTTTTGCCGTTTGTAAGGGTCCGTTGGTTGTAAAAAAATATGCATCCGGCTACGGTGGAGTGGCGGTACAGCAATGTAAATTGGACAATCAGGACATTACTGTTGTCTATGGCCATTTGAAGCTTTCGAGTGTCGATGCGAGTCTTGGTCAGCAGTTGTCAACAGGAGAGAAAATAGGTATTTTGGGTAAGGGGTTTAGCGTAGAAACCGACAACGAAAGAAAGCATCTTCACTTAAGTATTCACAAGGGGAAATTGGTTGATATTCTGGGTTATGTTCAAACATCCGAAGAGCTTAACGATTGGATAGACATTACAAGGGTATTGACAGGGATTAATTAATTTGCTATACATTGAATGTTCGGGATGGGACATTGTTTTTTTTAAATTCTAAAATTAAGGAGGGAAAGTGAAATTTAAAGTAGGGAAGAAAAACGGGTTTGTTCTCGGTATTGTGGCTATTATCTTTTTCTTTTTTGGTGGGAATTTTCTGGGTAAGAAAATCCAGGAAAAAAAGGATCAGATGGAGATCCAAAAATCGACCATCGAAAAAGAGAAAACAACAGGCAAAATACTGGACGTCCCGCATCCTTGAACAAATGGCACGAATTCCGATACATCGGAATTCGTGCCTCTTTTTTTGTGATATAATATAGATAATGGAACAACTTATCGAAAACCTGATAAAAGAAGGATATTTGAAAACGCCCCTAATTATCGAAGCTTTCAAAAAAATAAAAAGGGAGGATTTTGTTGTGGATGAACTGAAATCGGAGGCGGATATCAATGCACCTTTGCCGATTGGTTACGGCCAGACCATTTCTCAGCCTTTAACCGTGGCTTTTATGTTGGAATTATTGCAGCCCCGGCCCGGCGATAAAGTTTTGGATATCGGCGCCGGCTCGGGCTGGCAGACCGCTTTATTGGCATATTGCGTGGCAAGTTCGTCAGCTGGCGGAGGTCAGATTTTTGCCATGGAGCTGATTGAAAATTTAGCGGAATTTGGCAGAAAAAATGTTGGAAGATATAGTTTCATAAGTAAGGGAATTGTAAAATTTATTCATGCCGACGGAAGCAGGGGATTAAAATGGGCATCGCCATTTGATAAAATAATTGTTGCCGCTTCGGCTCGGAAATTACCCAAAGAATGGAAAGAGCAATTGAAGGTCGGGGGAAGATTGGTGGCGCCGATAAAAGAAAGTATTTGGCTGATAATCAGAAAATCGGAAGAAGAATTTGAAGAAATTGAGTTTCCCGGTTTTGCTTTCGTGCCATTGATAGAGGATTAAAAGATATGAATAAAATATTGGAAATAATCCAAAATCGAAAATTTATAATTGTTTTTTTTATCGCCATCTTTCTGGCAATGATATTTTTGCAATTTTGGGGTGCCGGATGCAAGGGAGAAAACAGGGTAATAAGAATTGAAAAAGGATGGAGTTCAACCGAGGTGTCGGAAAAACTAAAATCCGAACATTTGATAAACAACAAATGGTTGTTCATTTTTTATACCTGGATTAAAGGGCATAATAATCATCTCCAGGCGGGCGAGTATCTTTTAAATACCAAGATGACTATTCCCAAAATTTCCCAGATATTGGTTCAGGGGCAAACAAATCCGAATTGGGTTAAAATAACCATTCCCGAGGGCTGGACCAATAAACAAATCGAGGAAAGATTGATTGGTGTCGGCGTTTTAAAACAAGGCGATAAATTACCTGGAGACCAGGAGGGATTTTTGTTTCCCGATACTTATTATTTTTACAAGGATTCAACAGTAGAGCAGGTGATTGAAAAAATGAGAGATAATTTTGACAATAAAATAACCGACGAGATGGAAGAATCTTTGGTTCTTCAAAAACGCAATGTTTACGACATTTTGATTATGGCAAGCATATTGGAAAAAGAGGTGGTTAGCGACGAAGACAGAGCAATTGTTTCGGGGATTTTTTGGAAAAGGATAAAAAACAATTATCCTTTGGAGTCTTGCGCCACGATTGCCTATATTTTGGGAACGGAAAAAAAACAGTATTCTTATGAAGACACGCGCGTAAAGTCGCCGTACAATACCTACATTAATTCTGGTTTGCCGCCAACCCCGATTAACAATCCGGGACTTTCCGCGATTAAAGCCGCGATTTATCCCAAACAAACCGATTATAATTTTTTCCTTAGCGCCCCGGACGGAAAAACGATTTATGCCAAAACCTTGGAAGAGCACAATAGAAATAAGGCAAAATATCTAAAATAGACTTGAGTCTTCACCTTTTTAAAGGTGAAGACTTGACAGGGAAGTTTTTATCGATTAATATCAATTATATCCACAGACAGCGGGCAATCAATAAGTCCCGCCGAGGTAAAAAGTTCATGAGCAGTTGAATTCATGAGTTTATGGGAATGTCTGTGGATTATATCGCAGACATTTTTATTTATAGGAATATGTTGACTAAAACACAAAAGAAAAAAGTTATTGATGATTTGGCTGATAAAATCAAGCGTCAGCGAACTTTGGTTTTTACCGATATTTCTGGAGTAAATGTCAGCGAAATACAAAAACTAAGAAGAGGTTTAAGACAGGCAGGAATTGAATATAAAGTAGCTAAAAAAACCTTGATTAATTTAGCCTTGAAACAAGCCAAGCAAGAAATCGATATTTCTCAATTAACCGGTTCTCTGGGATTGGCTTTTTCCTACGCAGACCCGATTTCTCCGACTAAATTAATTTTTAATTTTGCCAAAGAGCATAAAAATTTGAAAGTTTTGGGCGGAATAATGGAAAACAGATTTTTAAATTTTGAAGAGGTTAAGGTTTTATCCTTGATTCCTTCCAAAGAAGAACTTTTGGCAAAATTGGTTTGGTCGATTAAAGGTCCGATTTCCGGCTTTGTAAATGTATTAGCTGGAAATTTAAGAAATTTAGTCGGCGTATTAAACGCAATTAAAAATTCACCCCGTTAAATACTCCGCATATATGCGGAGTCCCGCTTCGCGAGATTTAACGGGGTAAATAATAATTAAAAATAATAAATTTTATGACTGAAGAAAAAAAGGAAGTTAAGGTGCCGGAAAAATTCAAAAAGTTGGTTGAGGAAATCGAAAAAATGAGCGTGATGGATTTAGCGGAATTGGTAAAGATTTTGGAAGACAAATTCGGTGTGTCTCCGATGGCGGCCGTCGCTGCCGCTCCGGCCACTGGTGGTGGTGCCGAAGCCGTGAAAGAAGAGAAAACCAGTTTTAACATTGAACTGAAAAGCGGTGGTGTACAGAAAATTCAGGTGATTAAAGTGCTGCGAGAAATTACCGGCTTGGGATTGAAAGAAGCCAAGGATATGGTTGATAGTGTACCAAAGACAGTGAAAGAGAACGTCAAGAAAGAGGAAGCGGAAGAAATGAAGTCCAAACTCGAAGCCGCTGGTGCAACCGTGGAATTGAAATAATTTTGCCCTCTATCAAAATACCCCCGCAGCTGCGGGGGTATTTTGATTTGAGTCAATAATTTATATGTTTATTTTATAAACCCTTGTTCCGTTTAGGATGTAAATCGTGTTTTCGCCGGAATCAACCCAGAAATCTTTTAAAGCATCGAATTTGTTGGAAACATATTGAATGGTAAAGTCGTCTTTTTTGTTTAAGCTGACGATTCTTTTATTGGTCGAATCCAAGATATAAAGATTTTTCATTTGGTCGTTAGTAAACAGCTGACCGCCGTTATTCAATGCGGGACTGACTTTTACTTTTATTTCTCTGGTCTTTTTGCCTTGTTTGTACTCGATAATCGTCCCGTCTGCTTTCGAAACATATATACTGCCGTCAAGAGTCAAAGACTGGGCATCAGCTAATTCGGGATTGGATTCTTTAACCAGCCAATTTTTTCCGTTTAAAACACTTTCCTGGGGCGAATATTTTAGAATGTTTAATTTGGCTACATCTAGAAAATAAAGATTTTCTGCAAAATTTACCATATCCTTGATATTCAGGGTATTTTCCAAACTCGGCTTCAAAAGATAGGTATTGTAATTGTCGTTTTTTCCGTAAAGGTATATTTTTTCCGGGTTGGGAAGAAGAATAAGCGAATTGTCGCGGACCGCGCCGAGTTTAAAAGTATCTTTGGAGGAAAGAAAAACCAGAATATGTTCTTCAACATTGTCGAGATTAATTTTGTAAAGAAAACCAGAATTTAATTCATAGAAATAAAGCAGGTTTTCTATTTTTAGAATACCCTGGGGATTAAAACTAAAACTGTTTTTTGCGAGATCGGCAATTTCTTCGGGTTCCTCGATATTTATAACATTATTGATGGTGTTCTGTTGGTCGTCCAAGTCTTTTTGAATCGCCTCGATTTTTTCCATCGGTTTTTCTCTGGCGTTTTCCGGAAGTTGAATCAATATAGTATCGATATTATTCATCATATTGTCGGCCCTTTTCAGAAGGACTTGGGCTGTTGGTTGGTCTTGATAGGCCAAAGAAAGCTCGCTTTTAAAAATCGTTTCAGTTATTCTTCTGGCCAGATTGTTGATTTGGCTTATTTTAATCTCGTAATATAATTTTTGTACAAGATAAGGAGATAAAAGTATCAAGAAAATCAAGAATAAACCCAAGAGATAATTCGGTATGTGCGATTTAAGTAGATTGTTCAGCGGTTTGTAGAATTTTGAAGAGGAGGGGATTTTGGTTTTTACCATGCTATTGAGTTTTTCGGAATGGGAATTTAATATTTTTTCTAATTCCAGGCCAATGGCCTCGGGGAGTTCTTCGATTTCGGAAGCTTTTTTCTTTATTTCCGGGGCTTTGGTTTTTGCTTCGAGCATAAGACAAGCCAGAGAGTTAATTATGTTTTGGGCGGGTTGATTTTCCAAATAATTTTTAAGAAAATCGTAAATCTCTTCGGTATTTGGCCGAGAAAGTAATTCTCTGATTTTTTGATTTGAAGCGATTTCTAAAAAATTGGGAGTGGCGATGATAAGTCTGTCATTTTCCTCCAAGTTGCCGCTGGCGATATTGGAAAATGTTTTTAATGGCTGGGGAGTTTTTTCCGGCAAAGAGAATTTTCTGGCAATGTTGCTCATTACGGTTTTCCTGAAAAGATAGACGAGCATATTTCCGGTTTGACCAATATGGATATTGTTTTCGGAAAAAGCCAGGCAGGTAAAATCAAGATTGCCCAGCCATTCGTTATGTCCTCTTTTGGTAAAATCAGCCAGATAAATGTTCGCGCCTTGAAGGGCCGATTCCAGGGCCTCAAGAGTATTTTTTCTGGGGTCGGAATAGAATTCTCTTTTTATCGCCGAAGCCAGAACGCCAAGCAGAAAATCGAAATTTTTATGTTTTTTTGGGGGGAGATTGGAAATTTTTCCCACCAAATAAAGATTACCCAATTTGGCTTCTTCCACATTAAGCGCTTCATAAGAAAAAACCCCGCAGACAGAGTCTTTTTTGGCCGAGGGGTTATGATAAACAATTTCTCGAAAATAGAGATTAAGACGGGTTTCTTCCATAGTTTTTATTGTATCTGAAATTCTTGGTCTTTACAAGGGCGGAGAGAAGGGGTAATATAGGATTATGGCGAAAAAGATAAAGAAAACCCGCCGAAAAGCCGTAAAGCGGCTAATCGGGCGAGTCCCCCAGCATGCGAAGCTTGCGGCGGAAAAGAAAAAAACAGTGAAAAAGCCCGAGAAAAAGGCCAAGGTTTTAAAGTCCAAAAAGGCAGTTAAAAAGGTCAAACCAAAGAAAATCGCAAGGAAAAGACCAAGAAAGATTATTAAGAAAAAACCCAAGAAAATTATCAAAAAAGCAAAGCCGAAGAAAGTAATTAGAAGAAAAGTTAGAAAAGCGGCCAAGAAAAAGGTAGCCAGGAAGAAGATTGCCAAGAAAATTAAAAAAGTTAAAAAAACCAGAAAGATAAAAAGGATTAAGCCAAAGAAAAAAGCAGTTAAAAGGATAAAAAAGCCGGCAAAAAGAAAAAGACCCAGAAAAGCAAAATCAGTCAAACCGAGAGTTTATATCGGCAAAGGCGCTTTAGAGCAGTTGTTCGAATCTCAGGCAAAGGTGAAAATTTTGAAGTTTTTCTTCAGGAATTCCAGAGAATTGTTTCAGCTTAAGGAGATTTTTAAACGCTTGAGAACTAATCCCTTGATTCTTCGCCACGAATTGACCAAGCTGGAAAGCGCAGGTTTGCTCAAACAGAAAAGAGCCTGGCTGGCAATTGAAACAAAAAGCGGAAAAATCAGAAAAGAAAAGAAAACGGTTTATTATCTGAATCCGGCTTTTGATTTTATTCATGAACTGAAGAATTTGGTTTTAAAATCAACCATTGCTTCAAAAGACGACTTGGTAAATAGCGCAAGAAAATTGGGCAATATCAAAATTTTGCTTTTGGCCGGTCTTTTTACCGGAGACGATGCTGCTAGAGCAGATTTATTTATTGTGGGCGATAAATTCAATCACCGGAAATTAAATAATTTTATCAAAGATCTGGAAGCAGAAGTGGGCAGAGAATTGAATTGCGCCATAATGAGTACAAAGGAATTCAATTACCGCTATGACATGTATGACCGATTTGTGCGGGATTTAATCAACGGCAAAAGCGAGATTTTAATCAACAGGATTAATCTGTGGTAAATCTGCGCGCGTAGTTTAGTGGTAAAACGTTGCATTCACATTGCAAAGATTGATGGTTCAATTCCATCCGTGCGCATATTGACTTGAAATTCAAATTTGTTAATATTAATAATAAATCAAATAATTATTAAGGAGGTAAAATTATGGAGGAAAAACTTCAAAAAGTGGCGGATGATTTCCTGAAAAGAGTTCAGGAAAAATTGCCAGCTGGAAAAGCCGATAAACCGTTTATTGTCGGCATTGTCGGGATGATTGGTTCTGGCAAGACAACTTTCTGTTGGGAACTGATAAAACATTTAAAAGGTGCGGTTATGGTTCAAAGCAACGGCGGAAGATATCTTTTGGAACGACCTAAATTTAGTTGGGGTCCGACTGTTCGGGAAACCACTTTCTATGTTGCGCGCTGGTGCCTTGAAAACGGCTATACGGTTGTTTTTGATGGTGACCATGTGGATGAAGACAAGAGAGAAAATACTCAGAAACTGGCTGATGAACTGGGTGTAAAATTTTATCTTTTACATCTTAAGATTTCTCCGGAAACCGCCGAAAAACGGCTTGACGAAAAATACAGCCAGCCCCACGAAGAAAATTTCTGGGACTATTGGCTAGATACAAATGCCGAAGATATGAAACAGAACATGCGCGACCGTATTCCCGAACACGAAAAGACCGAACAGGAAAAGCCAAAATATTTTGCGGAATTTGAGAACAAGGGCACAAAAGAAGGATTGAAACAAAAAGCCGTCGAGATTGCCAAAAAAATCCAAGAATAGGCAAGATATTCGCTGCGGCGCGGAAAGGATTTCCGCGCCGCTTTTTTATTTGGTCTAAATATCGTATAATAAAATTGTATGCCGATAGCATTGGTTTTTTGGCAATGGTATTATGGCGAGGCGATAAAAGATGTTTTGACCGGGTGGAAAAATTATATTATTTTTTCTCTCAATTATTTTTCTATTCCTCTGCTTTTGAAAACCATACTTGCCCCTTGGAAAAGAGACATTACCCGCAAGCCGCGCGGTTTCGATGTTAAGAAAGTTTTCGAATATATTGCCTTTAATCTGATTTCCCGCGGCATTGGTTTTTTGGTTCGCTTTTTCACCATTATAGTCGGGATTGTATTTTTTCTTTTAGTGCTTATTTTCGGATTTATATTTTTCGTCGTTTGGCTGATTTTGCCCTTCGTAATTGTAGGGCTTTTTATTTTTGCAATAATTCTTTTGCTTTAATATGTTCGATTTAAGAAAGAAAAATCTTATTTATAAAGCAGTAGACTTGGAAAGGATTTTTCCGCCCCAATTTATTTCGGCTCTGAATGCCTTGTTCGGCATTGCGGCATTATTTTTGTGTCTGACCCTACTTAAACCGGGCGTCTTGGGATTATCCGGCGAGCATGCTTTTGCTTTGTTTCTGATTTGTTTCTGCTTCTTTATGAGCGGAGTGATTTATTTGAATTTTTTGGACTCTTTGAGGGAGAATTTTTTGGTTAAATCCTCTTTAGCCGAAAGAATTTCTTCGGAAATGAGCATCAAAAGTCTGAATTTGGCGGAACATTTGGATTTCAAAGTGGCACGGACAGTGGTTAGAGCCTCGAAATTTTGCCAAAGCAAAGGCATTGCTTTAAATATTTTTTCGATAATTTTTTATCTTTGGCAAGACAGGAGAGGGGAGATGATTTTTGACGAACTTGGCTTGGAAAAAGATTCGTTCAAAGACAAATTGAAATCTGAAACAGGGAAATTAAAAAAGGACGATGCCCAGAATAATCAGGAATTTATTTCTGTTTTTGAAAAAGCCGCAATTTTGGCGATTGCCAATTTTCATCGCCATATCGAAATCAGGGACTTTTTGGCGGCTGCGGCAGAAGAAAGTTCGGCTTTCAGAGAAATTTTGGCTACGGCTGACATGGATATAGACGACGTCAATCATGTCTGCGCTTGGGAAGATTCTTTGGAGTGGGATTTAAAGAAAAGAAAACAATTTTGGCGTTTGGAAAATTTAATGAAGAAAAGAGGGATAGGGAAGCAATGGGCAGCCGGCTTTACGGTTAATTTGGACCGCTATAGCGTTGAAATTACCAATATTATCAGAAAACAAGGTCTTTCCATTCAGTTGATCGGTCATCAGAAAGAAATCTATGCCATCGAAAGAATTCTGGCCAGAAGCGGAGAAAACAATGTTTTATTGGTCGGTCGTTCCGGCTCCGGCCGTTCCACTGTTGCCTACGCCTTTGCCAAAAAAATAAACGAAGGTAGATCTTTTTCCAATTTGAACGACAAAAGAGTTTTGGAATTGGATATGCAGATGGTTTTGGCTGGCTTAGATACGCCGGGTGAAATTCTTGAAAGATTAAAAATAATTTTTTCCGAAGCGGTCAGCGCCGGCAATGTAATTTTGGTTATTGATGAAATCCACAATTACCTCGGTTCGGACAAAGGACCGGCAGCGGTTGATATTACCTCGGTTATTTTGCCTTACTTGGCTTCTTCTAATTTTCAGGTTATTGGCATCACCAATTACGAGGGTTGGCACAAATATATCGAGAGCAATGCTTCGATTAAAAACTTGTTTGTTAAAGTTGAAGTCAGCGAAGCAACCGACGAGCAGACAATTCTGATTTTGGAAGATATGCTGCCGGGACTGGAGAGAAAATACGGAATTTCAGCGAATTATAGAATTTTGAGAGATATTGTTAAGCTGACTGGACGCTATATCCAGGATGTTCCTTTTCCGGAAAAAGCCATCGATATTTTAACCGAAGCATTTGTTTATACGATTTCAAAGGGAGGAAAGAAAATTTTGTCCGAGGACGTAAACAAGATTGTTTCGGAAAGAGTCGAGGTGCCGGTAGGTGTAATCCAGGAAACCGAAAGAGAAAAACTTTTGGCTTTGGAACAAAGAATTCACGAGCGGGTAGTTGACCAAGATGAAGCAGTAAAAGTAATTTCCGAAGCAATGAGAAGGGCACGGGTCGGGGTTCGGGGAGGCAAAAGACCGATCGGCAGTTTTCTCTTTTTGGGGCCGACCGGTGTTGGAAAAACCGAAACTTCTAAAGCTCTGGCTGCGGCTTATTACGGCTCGGATGAAAAAATGATTAGATTTGACATGTCGGAATATCAGGAAATTTCTTCAATCAATCGCTTGATCGGCTCAATGGAAGCAGGAGAGCCCGGCTTATTGGCAAAAGCGGTTTCCGATGACCCGTTTTCCTTGCTTCTTTTAGACGAAATTGAAAAAGCCCATCCCAATATTTTGAATTTATTCCTTCAGGTATTTGACGAGGGATGGGTAACCAATGCCTTCGGCAGAAGAATCAGTCTTACCGAATGTATTATTATTGGTACCTCCAATGCCGGCGCAGAAATGATCAGACAAAAAATAAAAGAAGGAAAAAGCTTGGAATCTTTTAAAGATGATTTGACCGATTATTTGTTGAAGAACGGAATTTTTAAACCCGAATTCTTGAATCGTTTTGACGCAGTGGTGGTTTTCAGGCCATTGACTCACGAACACTTGATTAAGATAGCTGTTTTAATGATGAATGATTTATCAAATCGACTTAACGAAGGAATGGGTATTCGTTTGGTGGTTAACCCTGATTTGGTGGATAAAATAGTTGAATTGGGTTATCAGCCGGAATTCGGCGCCCGACCGATGAGGCGGGTAATTCAGGACGAAATCGAAAGCAGAATTGCGAAAATTATGTTGGAAAAGAACCTTAGAAGAGGGGATTTTGTTGAAATCAAAGCAAGTGATATCGGAGGCTGATGTTAATAAGGTGTGGATAATTTTAAGAAAATTAGCTTTTTTGAAGCTAATTTTTATTTTGCCAATAGCTTATTGGTCAGTAGTTTAGGGTATTGACAGATGTATTTAAAGTGGAATAGAATTTAATTAGAGTGTTAAATTGTGGATAAAAGTGTTAATAAGTAACAATTTTTGGGGATAAGTAAGTTATGTTGATTGGCGAATATACGCACACTATTGACGCGAAAAAAAGATTAGCCATACCTGCTAAGATGAGGCGGGAGCTTGGCGCAAAGGCGGTTATTACCAGGGGTCTGGATAACTGTCTTTTTGTTTTTCCCTTCAAGGAGTGGCAGAAACTGGTGGAGAAGTTGAGCAATTTGCCGATCGGCCAAAAAGATACAAGAGGTTTCAGCAGATTGATGCTGGCCGGTGCCAGTGAAGTTGACTTGGATGGATTAGGCAGAATTCTTGTCCCTGATTATTTAAAGAATTACGCCCAATTAAAAAAAAACGTAATTATCGCCGGAGTTTATAATCGTTTGGAAATCTGGGACAAGGCAAGATGGGATGCGTTTAAGCGCCAGAGCGAAAAGGAGGTTGATAATATGGCCGAAAGATTGGGGGAGTTGGGCGTATAAAATTCATGCATATACCGGTTCTTTTGGAAAAAGTTATCGAATATTTAGACCCTAAACCAGGAGAGAATTTTGTAGATTGCACAATCGGTGAAGCTGGCCACACCAAAGCTATTCTTGAAAAAACAGCTCCGCATGGAAAGGTTTTGGGAATCGACGTGGATTCGAATTCTTTAAAAAGAGTCGTACCGCAGAACCGACTCGTTCTTGCTCACGGAAATTTCAAGGATTTAAGAAAGATAGCTACTGAAAATAATTTCTTGAATATAAACGGAATTCTTTTTGACCTTGGTTTGTCTCTTTGGCAAATCGAGGAAAGCGGCAAGGGATTTACTTATAAGAAGGATGAGCCGTTAATCATGATTTTAAACGGTAGACAAGTGGTTACAGCCGAAGAAATAGTTAACAAGTGGCCGGAAGAAAGCTTGGTGGAAATCTTTGAAAAATATGGCGAAGAAAAATATAGTCGCAGAGTAGTGAGAGAAATCGTTAATTGCCGAAAACTTGCACCCATAAAAACCACCTTTCAATTGAGGAACGTGGTTAGGAAAGCAATTCCTTATTTCAGCTTGGCCGGAAGGGGCACGATTAATCGGGTTTTGGCAAGAATTTTCCAGGCTCTGCGCATTGTGATTAACGATGATTTGGAAAATTTGAAATTCGGGCTGGAACAAGCATTGGAAATGCTCGCCCCGAAAGGAAGAATCGTAGTTGTTTCTTTTCATTCCCTGGAAGACAGAATTGTCAAGAATTTTTTCAGAGACAAAGAAAAAACGGGACAAGTAGAAATTTTAACCGATACTCCAGTAACGGCTGATGAAATAGAAATTAGTATGAATTATCGCAGCCGCAGCGCTAAGTTGCGAGCAGCAATAAAAAAATAAAAAGGGACTCTAAGGTATATCCTTAGAATCTTAGGCGGGGCGGTCCCCCGCCCAAGGTTCTAAATTAAACCTCATATGACTGTTATTAGCTTAGTCCATTCTAATATTATCCGTTCCCAGTCTTCCGTTTATAGGGAAATATCTGTTGCAAAGTCTAAAACTAAGAAACTATTAGTTATTCTTTTGATTTTCGCCATATTAATCAGTGGTCTCGTTTATGTTTTTGGAGTAAACAGCATTACTACCAAGGGCTATCAAATCAGAACCCTAAGGAAACAAGTGGCTGAATTGGAAACTGTAAATAAAAATCTCGAGATTAATATTTCCGACTTGAAATCAATTAGCGTTTTAGAGTCGAAGACCGCAAGCTTTGGCATGATTAAGGCTCAAAGTATCGAGTATCTTGCCCTTCCATCAGCCAACGTGGCAACGCGAGATAAATAAGCTATGCTTATGAAAAGTTGGCGTTTTTATACATTTGTTTTTTTTATTGGTTTAATTTTTACAATTATAGTTTTTCGTTTATTCACCCTGCAAATAGTAAAACATGGTTTTTATAAAATCTTGGCCTCTACCCAGCATCAAACTTTTCAGACGATTTATCCGGCCAGAGGCGAGATATTCATGAAGGACGAGCGCACCAATAATGATTCTCGTTCCTTACTTTTCCCGGTAGTAATTAATAAGGATTTTTGGACAGTTTACGCTGTGCCAAAAGATATTCAAGAAAAGGAGGAGACCGTTGAAAAACTATCTCCTCTTTTAGGAGCCGATGAAAATGATTTACGGGAAAGAATCAGTAAAAAAGATGATCCCTACGAGCCTTTAAAAAATAAAGCCGATGAAGAAACCGTTAATAAAATCAGAGAATTAAATCTGCAGGGGATTCATTTTGAAAAAGAAAGCTGGCCTTATTTTCCGGCTGCCGAACTGGCTTGCCACGTAGTGGGTTTTGTTGGTTTTGACGGCGATAAAAAAGTGGGGAGATATGGCGTGGAAGAATATTACGAAAAAGATTTGGCTGGCAGAACCGGTTATATTGAAACCAAAAAGGACAGCTTGGGTGAATCGGTTCCTGTAGCTGACAAAATTTTATCGGAACCAGAAGATGGGATTGATATAATCTTGACCATTGACCCCAATATTCAATTTTTTGTTGAAGAGAAATTAAAACAGATAATAGAAAATCTGGAAGCTCCCAGCGGAACGATTATCGTGATGGAAGTAAAAACCGGAGCAATCAAAGCCATGGCCAATTGGCCGGAATTCAATCCCAACAAATATAACGAGGTAAAAGATGCCAATCTTTTCTCGAATCCCGCCATTCACGATGTCTATGAGCCAGGTTCGATTTTCAAGCCGATTACCATGGCGGGCGCGCTTGATAAGGGAGTGATTACTCCCACCACTACTTATGAAGACAGGGGATTTACCGAGGTAAGCGGCTATATTATCAAAAATGCTCTTGAGAGAGCCGAAGGAATCCAGACAATGACTCAGGTCCTGGAAAAGTCATTAAACAGTGGAGCAATTTTTGCTCAGCAGAAATTAGGAAAAGATGATTTTTTGAAATATGTTGAAAAATTCGGCTTCGGTCAGAAAACGGGCATAGATTTGAGCGGCGAGGAAAAAGGCAATATTAATAATCTTAAGAAAAAGAAAGATTTGGAATATGCCACTGCTTCTTTTGGTCAGGGCATTTCCGTTACCTCGATTCAGCTCATTGCTGCTTTGTCGGCAATTGCCAATGACGGAATTCTGCTTAGACCTTATGTGGTAGAAAAAATTATTTATAAAAACGGAGAAGAAAAAATAATCCAGCCAAAGGAGATTAGGCGGGTGATTTCTTCGGAAACAGCTTCGCGTTTAACAGCCATGATGGTAAGCGTGGTAAAAAACGGTTATAGTAAAAAGGCAGAGGTCCCGGGCTATTTAATCGCCGGGAAAACCGGGACTTCTCAGATTCCCGATTTTGAGAAGGGAGGATATTCCGAGGAAACCATTCACACTTTCGGAGAATTTTTTCCGGCACTTAATCCGCGTTTTTCTGTTTTAATAAAGGTTGACAAGCCAAAGGGTATTAGTTTTGCTGCCGATTCCTTAACCCCGTTAGCTAGACAAATAGCCGAATACATATTAAATTATTATGAGATACCGCCCCAGTAGTTATGCGTAAAATTCTTCAAAAAATATTAAAGATTTTAGCCAAGCTTGTGTTGAAGAAATACAAGCCGGTTGTTATCGCCATAACCGGAAGCGTTGGTAAAACCTCGACCAAAGAGGCGATTTATCATGTTTTGAAATCTCATTTCGGCGAAAAAGAAGTAAGGCGAAATCAAAGAAATTACAACAATGAAATCGGCGTGCCTTTAACCATTTTTGGTTTGGAAACCGCGGGCCGGTCGATTTTTGGCTGGCTGAATAAATTTATAAGAATATTCTGGATGATAATTTTTAAAGTTCCTTATCCGAGTTTTTTGGTTTTGGAAATGGGGGCGGACAGGCCCGGAGATATAAAATACCTGGTTGATTTCGTTCACCCCAAAGTCGGAGTAATCACTGCTCTGGGAGAAGTTCCCGTTCATGTAGAATTTTTCGAAGACCCTCAGCAGGTTGCCAAAGAAAAAAGAAATTTAATTACCTGCTTGCAAGAAGGCGAAATAGCTATTTTGAATTACGATGATGAAGCGGTTCGACAATTGGGCGAGGGGATTAAAGCCAAAATTTTAACTTACGGATTAAAGGACCGGGCCGATGTTCGGGCGACAAATTATGATTTGAGACTTAATGCCGGCGACAATGTCAGCGAACTTAATTTTAAATTGGAATTTAGGGGAAGTAGCGTGCCGGCGAGATTATTTAATGTTTTGGGGGTTCAGCATTTATATTCGGCTTTGGCCGCAACTGCTGTGGGGATTATTTTCAATGTAAATCTGGTGGAAATCAGCGAGGCCTTGAAAGAATTTCAGCCCTTGCCGGGCAGAATGCATTTAATTAGGGGAATTAAAAACAGTTTAATTATCGATGATAGTTATAATGCGGCCTTATTATCCGTAGAAGCAGCCTTGGATAGTTTGGAGATTTTTGGAAATAACCCGCCTGCCGGCAGGCAAGGAAGAAAAATTGTGGTTTTGGGCGACATGCTGGAAATCGGCGAATACGCGCCGGAGGCGCATCGCAGGGTGGGAAGAAAAGCAGCAGCGATAGCGGATTTGATTTTTACCGTTGGTCCACGGGCTAAATTTATTGCCGAAGCGGCAGTTAAGTATGATTTTGACGAAAAGAAAATATTTCAATTCGATGTTTCCGACGAGGCAGGAAAAATTGTTCAGGAGCAGATAAAAGAAGGGGACATAATTTTGATAAAGGGTTCGCGGGCAATGAAAATGGAAAAAATCATCAAAGAAATCATGGCCGAGCCGGAAAGGGCAAAAGATTTGCTCGTTGCTTAAAATTTTGCTATAAGTATTTCGTGGCCTCTTCGTCTAGTGGTTAGGACACCAGGTTCTCATCCTGGTAACAGGAGTTCGAGTCTCCTAGAGGCTGTTTTTTTATATCTTAAATTTGTGATAAAATAAAAGCAAATGGCGAAAGAAGAGAAACAAAACTGGCACAGCATAAGTGTCGAGGCTGTTTATCGGCACTTGAAATCGAACAAAAACGGGCTTTCGGAAAAAGAAGCCGAGGAGCGGCTTCATAAATTTGGCTTAAATAAATTGCCGGAAGAAAAACCCATTTCCAAAATCAAAATATTTTTTGAGCAATTTAAGAGTCCTTTGATTTATATTTTGGTTATTGCCGGTATTATTACTTTGGCTTTACGGGATTGGACAGATTCAGTGGTAATTTTTGCCGCTGTTTTTTTAAATTCTGCAATTGGTTATTTTCAAGAAAACAAAACTTCTCAAATTTTATCAAAACTGAAAAAAGTTGTTCGCGATAAGGCGATTATTATAAGGGATGGTCAAGAAAAAGAGATAAACCAAAGCCATATAGCAGTGGGTGATGTCATCCTTCTTCAGCCCGGGAACAAGGTTCCGGCTGACGCCAGGTTAATCGAAAATCTTTCTTTAAAAGTTAATGAATCGATTTTAACCGGTGAATGGTTGGCAGCGGACAAAGCATCGGAGGTTTTGCCGGAAGGCACATCCTTAGCTGACAGGAAAAATATGGTTTATATGGGCACGGTTATTGAAAGCGGACGGGGCAAGGCAGTAGTTGTCGATACCGGCACGAATACGGAATTGGGAAAGATTGCTTTTTCGTTTAAATCATTGGAAGAAGAAAAAACGCCTTATCAAAAAAAGATAGCTTATTTTAGCAGGATTATAGCCATAATCGTCGGATTTATTACGATAAGTATCTTCGTCTTCGGCATAATCACCGGTCGCAATCTTTTGGAAATGTTTGTAACTTCCGTGGCTGTGGCAGTGGCAGCTATTCCTGAGGGCTTGCCAGTGGCAATTACGGTAATTTTGGCTTTAGGAATGGAAAGAATTTTAAAGCAAAGGGGCTTGGTAAGAAGGCTTGTGGCAGCCGAGATATTGGGTTCAACTTCTGTGATTTGTACCGATAAGACCGGTACCTTGACTCAGGCAAAGATGGAGGTAGCTGATATTTTTGCCGACAGTAAGGGATTTCCTCATGAATTGGCTTTAAAAATCGGCGCTCTTTGCGGTGAAGCGTTTGTTGAAAATATCCAAGACCCGATGCATAAATGGATAATTAGGGGCCGACCCACTGAAAAGGCTTTGCTTTTTGCCGCCCTGCAGGCCGGTTTTAGAAGAGAGAATTTGGAGAAAGGAGAACCCAAGCTTGATATTTTGCCCTTTGACCCGGCTTATAAATATTCAGCCGCCCTTCATAAATTCAGTAAAACCCAGGATATTGTTTATATTTTAGGGGCGCCGGAAATACTTCTGGAAAAATCTAAATATTTCGAGACCGATAAAGGAAAAGAACCGCTTTCAAAAAAAAGATTGGAAGAGTTGAAAAAGAAATACGAAAAACTCGATAGTCAAGGTTTGAGATTGATAGGGACAGCTTATCGGAAAATACCCGCCAAATCTTTTTATTCTGATTTGCAAAAACAATCAGAGATCGGCGAATTGACAGAATCATTGAAAAAAAATATTTATGAGAAATATTTGCAGGAAATGGTTTTTGTTGCCTTTATCGCCATAAAAGACCCCTTAAGAGTTGAGGTAAAAGAAGCGGTGAAAACTTGTCAGCGGGCAGGAATGAGACTGATTATTATAACTGGTGATCATTATTTAACGGCTAAGGCAATTGCTCAAGAATTGGGAATTCCGGCTGAAGAAAAAAATATTATTGAGGGCAGTGAATTTGAGAAGCTAGGTGACGAAGAATTTAAAAAAAGATTTAAAGATATAAATATTTATGCCCGGATGGAGCCTCAGCAAAAATTAAGAATTGTTGAAGCCTGGCAGAAAAAAGGAGAGGTGGTAGCAATGACCGGAGACGGGGTAAATGACGCGCCGGCCCTAAAAAAAGCTGATATCGGAGTGGCTCTCGGCTCTGGCACGGACGTGGCAAAAGAAGCATCCGACTTGGTTCTTTTGACCGATAATTTTTCTATTATTGTTACGGCCGTAAACGAAGGCAGGACAATAATTGATAATATTCGAAAAGTAATCGTATACTTATTTGCGGATGGATTTACGGAAATTATTTTAATTGGGGCCAGTGTTTTGGCTGGGCTTCCTTTGCCGGTTTTGCCGGCCCAAATTTTATGGGTAAATCTTCTTGAAGATGGTTTGCCCGCTGTTTCTCTGGGTTTCGAAAAAGGAGAGAAAGATGCGATGGAACGTAAGCCGGAAGACCCCAAAATTTCTTTGCTCACAAAAGAGATGAAGATATTGATTTTTGCCATCGGAATCGTAACCGACTTGGTTCTCTTGGGATTATTCATCTGGCTTTTGAGAAGCGGTTTGGCTATGGCGGAAATTCGGACCATAATGTTTGCTGCCTTGACCATAGACTCTATATTTTACGTATTTTCCTGTAAAAATCTAAGAAAGAACATTTGGCAGATTAATATTTTGAACAATCCCTTTTTGGTTTTAAGCTGGGTTTTTGCTGTTGTTATGTTGGTTTTGGCGATTTACGTTCCGCTTCTTCAAACCCTGCTTAAAACCATTCCTTTGAATTTTCGTGATTGGATTTTCGTTTTTGCCATCGGTTTTATAAATCTTTCTTTAATCGAATTAACCAAAATTTTCTTTAGAAAAAAATCATAATATGGTGCTTTTATATTTATTAATTTTTGTTATCGCTTCATATGCCCTGGTGAAAAGCGGGGCGGTTTTAGTAAAAACCTTGACCAGAATGGCCGGTTATTTCAAATTGACCGAGTATGTTTTGGCTTTTGTTTTAATGACTTTTGCCACTACTTTGCCGGAATTGCTTGTTGGCGTTACTTCGGCAATAAGGGGATATTCAATTGTTTCTTTGGGGAATATTATCGGTTCCAATCTGGTTAATCTCAGTTTTATTTTGGGCTTGGTGGCGATTGTTTCCAAGGGCTTGAAAGTTAAAAGTAAAATCGCCAAAAGGGATTCTTGGATTATATTTTTAATCGCTTTACTTCCTTTGCTTTTTGTTTTTGATAAAAAAATCTCTCGGGGCGAGGGATTTCTTTTAATGATTGTTTTTGGCTGGTATATTTATCATATTTTGAGAGAAAAAGATGCATTCACTCATCGTGTTCACCATATCAAGCACGAAATTACCGGTTCGGACAGATTTTTGAAAGTTATTTTTGTTTTTATAATTTCAGCCGCAATTTTGATTCTTTCCTCTTGGATTATAGTGGAATCAGCCAGAGAAATTGCCGAGAATTTGTATATCCCGCTTGTTTTAATCAGTTTGATTTTGGTTGCTTTCGGCACGTCTTTGCCGGAATTGGTTTTTGGGATGCGGGCAGCGATTGCCAAGCACGAGGGCTTGTGTTTGGGTAACATCATCGGAAGCGTTGTGATTAATTCGACTTTTATTCTGGGTCTGACCGCCTTAATCAGCCCGATTCAGGTTGAGAATTTGAAAATAATTTATATTGGCGGAGGATTCATGCTCGCCACGATTTTATTCGCTAATCTTTTCATCGCCACCAAAAACAAAGTTTCCTGGAAAGAAGGTTTGTTTTTGATTGTTTTATACTTCGCCTTTCTAGTTGCGGAATTTTTATTAAAATAGTAAGATACCATTAATGACTTATTTTTTGTATATTTTAATCGCTGTTTTGCTGGGTATAATTTTGTACCTTATTTTTAGAAAAGGGGAGAACAAAGGATTGACCGAAGAATTTAAAGAAATCAGGAAAGAATTGGCCGAAGCGCGGGAGAAAAATATAGATACATTACAGAAACAATTGGAAGAAAGCGGAAAAATTGCCCGCGACGCCACAACTCAAATAAAAGACGTTACTTCACAACTGGAGAAAATTCACGCCGACCACCAGCACGTAATCGATGTAAAAACCCAGCTGGGAAAATTGACCGATATTTTGGCCAATCCCAAACAACGCGGGGTTTTGGGCGAATATTTCTTGGAAACCTTGCTGAAAAATGTTTTTCAGCCCAATCAATACAAGCTTCAGTACAAATTCAAAAATGGGGAAATAGTTGATGCCGTGATTTTTATCAGAGACAAGATTGTTCCCATCGATTCCAAGTTTTCTTTGGAAAATTACAACCGGATTCTGGAGGAAAAAGACCAGACCAGAAGGGAGGAGCTGGAAAAACTTCTGAAACAGGACCTGAAAAACAGAATCGAGGAAACTTCCAAATATATCCGGCCGAGCGAGGGGACAATGGATTTCGCTTTTATGTTTATTCCTTCGGAGGGAATTTATTACGATTTGCTGATAAATCAGGTTGGCGCGGTTAAAATCAGTACTTATGATTTGATTGAGTATGCGTTTAAGGAAAAGCATGTGATTATTGTTTCACCAACTTCTTTTTACGCTTATTTGCAGACGGTTTTGCAGGGGTTAAGGGCTTTACAAATCGAGGAATCGGCAAAGGAAATTTTGGAAAGAGTTGAGATTTTGAGAAAGCACCTCTTGAATTATAATGAATTCCTTGCTAAACTGGGAACACACCTGGGAACGACCGTCAGCAGCTACAACAAGGCGTACAAGGAATTTGCCAAATTAGATAAAGATACGGCGAGATTGACCGAAGGCAAAGAGAAAGTTGAGGCGATAGAAATAGAGGGTCCGAGGAATGTGGGAGAAGATTAATTTTTCCGAAAAATTAGAAAAATTATGTTAGCAGTAATCAAAACCGGGGGGAAACAATATCTGGTTTCTCCCAAACGAAAAATAAAAATAGAGAAAGTGGAAGGCAAAGAAGGTAGTGAAATCGAATTCACCGATGTTTTGCTTTTTGTAACCGACAAGATTATCGAAATCGGCAAGCCGAAAATAAAAAATGCCAAAGTGATTGGCAAAATTTTAAAACAGGGGAAGAGGGATAAGGTGATTATTTTCAAATACAAAGCCAAGAAACGCGAAGCAACAAAAAAAGGTCATCGTCAGACCTTTACCGAAGTCGAAATTTCCGAAATCATCGCCGCATAGTTATTTTCTTCCCAATAAGGCGTTTGCCAAGGTGTCTTCGTCCATATATTCGAGTTCCGAGCCGGTGGAGAGACCGCGGCCGAGACGAGTTATCTTCAATTGAGGATAGCTCTTTTTTAATTCTCCGAGCTGCCGCGCCGCATACAAAGCGATTGTTTCTCCCTCGGTCGTGGCGTCAGTGGCAATAATGATTTCTTTCAATTCTTTATCGGATTTTTTGATTCTTAAAATTAAATCTTTCAATCTGGCCAATTGTCTATTTTCGTCCTCGGTCCCGATTACGTAATAAATTCCGTTATATCTTTTGGTTTTTTCTAAGCTTTCGATATCCGTGTCTTTTTCCACGATACAAATCACGGCTCTGTCCCGATTCGTGTTTTTACAAATCTCGCAGAGATGGGTAGCGGTTGTTTCCATTGCCCGATTGCAGAATGAACAGTATTTTATTTTCTTCAGGATAAATAATTTTTTGGCGAATTTTTCGATTTCTTCTTTGGGCTGATTCAAAAGATAAAAAACAAACCGCGCCGCCTGTCTCGGTCCGATTGAAGGAAGTTTGGCAAATTCGTCGATTAAATTTTGAATTGGTTTTGGCAGCATTTTACTCGTCGTATTTTTTGGTTAAATTTTTAAAAGTTACGGAGTCCTGGTCAAAATATAATTCAACTTGACCAATCGGGCCGTTTCTGTGTTTGGCAATAATAATGTCGGCAATGTTTTTTCTTTCGCTTTGTTTGATGTCCAAATCCTCTCGGTAAATCAATAAAACCACATCCGCATCCTGTTCCAAAGAACCGGATTCCCTTAAATCGGCCAAGCGGGGGATTCGCGGTGAACGTTGTTCCGCCGCTCTTGATAGTTGAGAAATCGCGATTAACGGCACATCCAGTTCACGCGCCAGCGCTTTCAAAGAACGGGAAATTTCCATTACTTGCTGGACCACGCTTTCCCGGCCATAGGCCGGCGTAATCAATTGGATATAGTCAACAATAATCAGACCGAGGCCATGTTCGGCTTGGAGCCGACGGGCTTTGGTTCTGATTTCCATTACTGTTGAAGCGGCAGAATCATCGATAAAAATCGGGCTTTCGGAGAGCACGCCAATGGCTTCCTGAATTTTGGTAAAATCATTTACCTCGCCTTTTCCGGAAAGACGGCCGGTGCGCAGGCGCCACAAATCTATTCCTGCTTGAGCACACAATAATCTGTCCACTAATTGAGCAGACGACATTTCCAAACTGAATATTCCTACCGGTAATTTTCCGTGCACCGCAACATTTCGAGCAATATCCAGGCCCAGAGTGGTTTTACCCAAACTCGGTCGGGAAGCCAGAATAATATAATCCGATTTTTGTAATCCAGCCAAATAATTATCCAAATCGCTAAAACCAGTCGGCACCCCCCTTAGAGACCCGCCTTCATGGTGATGAAGTTGGTCGATTCTTTCAAATGCTTCTTCTAGAGCCGGTTTAATGGGAATGAAAAATTGTCTGATTGAGCGTTGGGATACGGCAAAGATATTTTTTTCCGCCTGGTCCAATACATTTTCTATTTCTTCGACTTCCTGATAGCCCAGTTGAGTAATATAATGAGCTGCCTCGATTAAATCTCTCAACATTTTCTTTTTCTGGACAATTTTGGCGTATTTCACCACATTGGCGGCAGTGGGGACGAAATTGACCAAAGTGGTTAAATAAGTTGAGCCGCCGATTTTTTCCAATTTGTCTTTTTCCTCCAAGCGGTTGGAAACAGTCATTATATCGATGGGTTCGTTTTTTTCGAATAATTCCAGCGCTGTCTCGTAAATTATTTTATGCACATCGCGGTAAAAATCATCGGGCTTCAGAATGTCGGCAATTTTGACAACCGCTTTTTTATCCAGCAATAAAGAGCCGAGAACCGACTGCTCGGCTTCAATACTTTGCGGCGGCAATTTTTCGAATTCTTCCTTGGCCATGATTTAAGGATAGCAGATTTTAAGAATCAAAGTCAATTTATAATCAGTGGAGAAATTGTGAAGAGGAACAGCTTGACATAGATTTGTTTTCGTGATAAGGTTTTGATACAAATTTGTACATCTTAAAAGGAGGTTATTAAAAATGGAAACAAAAGAAAGATTGAAAAGACTGTTGGAAATCGACGAACTGATGAAGAGCCACTACATCTTAACAGCTTTTGAGATTTATGTATTGCCAGGGATTCGTTCGATACATAAAGGGATTAAGAGATATGCAAAGACTAAGGAATACAAGGAAAGCGGTTATCTGGTAATCAGAAGTAAAAAAGATGGTTTGATTCTCTTTGTAATAATGTTGGGGTGGTTTCCGTCCTGGAAAGCAAAAAAATATCTTTATATTGCTTTTGAAAGAGGAGAACGGTTGTTTCATCACCCAAGCCACGTAAGCAGTTGGCAGAGTCGAGATAAAAAAGACAAAAAACAAGGCGGAGCCATTATTACCAGAGATTTCATTGTTTCCTTTACGGGCATTTCCGAGCCGTTAGACGAAGCCGTTGCTCTTAAGCTTTCTGTGCTTTGTAAGTGGATTCATCCAGACAAAGCACAAGAGATTGCTGACATCAGCAGAAATCACTTATACGATTATTTAAAGTAAAAACAAAAGGGGAGTCGACCTATCGGTCGCCTCCCCGCTTTATTTCCGAAGATTTTAAATTTTTTTCACTTTCGGTCCCTTATCCGTATCTTCAACCCAATAACCGAGGGATTTTATTTTGGCGCGGAGTTGGTCGGATTTCTTCCAGTCTTTTTCTTTTCTGGCATTCTCGCGTTCTTCAACCAGTTTTTGAATTTCTTTGGGAATTTCGATTTTTTCTTTTTTAAATAAATCCAAGCCGAAAACTTTATTCATCTGTGCGATGGTTTTTATTTTACCTTCTGCTTTTTTATCGCGCAGTAATTTCCATAAAACACTGATTGCTTTTGGCATGTCCAAATCTTCGTTAATTGCGTTTTCAAAATCATTTAGATATTTTTTGTTAATCGATTGATTTTTTCCGCCCGAGGCGGATCGGCCTTGGGCCGAGATTTCAGAAATAATGTTTTTCAATCTTTTATATCCTTCTTGCGCTTTTTTCAAACTTTCCAAAGAAAATTCCAATGGCGAGCGATAATGGGCGGTTAAAAGCAGATAACGATAGGCGAGCGGAGAAAATCCTTTTTCTTCCAATTCTGAAATTGTGTATAATCCACCCTTGCTTTTGCTGATTTTTTCTCCTTTAAAATTCAGGAATTCTCCGTGAAGCCAATAATTGACGAATTTTTTGTTTGTCGCTGCTTCGCTTTGGGCAATTTCATTGGTATGGTGGATTTGAATGTGGTCGATTCCGCCGGTATGAATGTCAAAATGTTCACCCAAATATTTCATCGACATTGCCGAACATTCGAGATGCCAGCCGGGAAACCCGATTCCCCACGAGCTTTGCCATTCCTGCTGCCTTTTCGCTTGCCCCGAGCTTGTCGAGGGGGAAAATTTCCATAAAGCGAAATCGGTGATATTTTTCTTTTTTCCCAAATCAACTCTTTTCCCGGGTTTCAGTTTTTGTTTTTTTAATTGCGCCAATTCCCCGTAATTTTTGAATTTAGAAGTGTTAAAATAAATTCCGTCACCGGTTTTGTATGTAAATCCTTTTTTCTCCAGTTTTTGAATTAATTCAATCTGTTCTTTGATGTGTTCGCTGGCTTTTGGCCAAACATCCGGCTCGATAATATTCAGTTTTTTGAAGTCTTGCCGGAAAATTTTCCAATAATATTCAGTAATTTCTTTGGCGGTTTTATGTTCTTTTTGCGCCGCTTTTTCTATCTTATCTTCTCCGATGTCCGCATTGGAAGTTAGATGCCCGACATCCGTAACGTTCATTACGTGTTTCACTTTATAGCCATTATAGAGCAAGACTCTTTTTAAGGTGTCAGCAAAAACATAACTTCTAAGATTTCCGATATGCTGATATAAATAAACAGTCGGCCCACAGGTATAGATGCCGACTGTTTTGTCTTTTATCGGTTTAAAGATTTCTTTTTTTCTGCTTAAGGTGTTGAATAATTTTAGAGCCATTTTTTAACTTTAAAAATAATCAGCATAAGAATCGCTACTGCAAGCATTATTCCCAAAACTATCCATAAATCGTATATTGTTCCGATAACGGTTAAATATCTCGTCCTCATATTGAGTATGGAAGCGATTAAGCTAAGGGGGAGAAAAATTGCCGAAAAAACAGTCAAAACCCTGATAACCCGAGTGGTGCGATTGGAAATCAAAGAATCATTGGCTTCCTGGAGTGATTCGATTGTTTCTTTATGGTTTTCCAACAAATTCCAGACCCGCATGCCGTCTCCAAGAATGTCGGTAAAATAAGGTTCGGTTGATTTCCCGAAAAATTCCACCCCTTTTAATTTCAGGGATTCGAGAATCGAGTGCTGGGGTTTGAGGCTTCGGCGAAAATCCAAAACATCCCGCCTGATGATTGAAATATCTTCAACTAATTTTTCCTCTTTTTTGGATTTTTTGCTGTTGAAAATTTCTTTTTCCAGAGAATCTATTTTTTGGGTAATGTGGTCGATTTGACGAAAGGAAAAATTATTTAATTCCTGAAGCATTGAATATAACAGGGAAGCGCTCGAGTTTTCGACGAATGGTTTGTTTTCTCCTGCTTCGCATTTTTTCCAGAATTCCGTAAGGGGCTGGATTTTGTTGTAACGGACCGTGATTAAGATATTGGGCGTGATTAAAAAATCCACTTCCATTGATTTAGATGTTTTTTCTTTGGGATGATAAATCGGGAAGTGGAGAACCATATAAAGATAGTGGTCGTAATGCTCGACTTTTGGCCGTAGTGTCGGCGTTAAAAGTTCGTTTATGACCAGGGGATGAAAATTAAAATTTTGCTTAAGATATTCGATATCTTTTTTATCCGGATCAACAATATCAATCCAGGTTAAATTTTGTATTTTAATCTTTTGCATAAAAATAGTTTAATTATTAGCTATTTTAATTATAGCACGGGGGGTTAAATTTGCTATAGATTGTGCCCGCTCGGGCTTTGAGAGATCTTTTTTAGTGAGTAAATCCATATCAGGTGTTGACAAGAAACCGTGATAGGTGTATAATGACAATAGGCAAAATTTAATATAGATTTGAATTTAGCACCTTGAAATCGCCAAGCATTTAGTTTGGCTTAATATAAAAATTCAAAAAATTTAAGGAGGTACTGAAATGAAAGACGATAAGATAGGATTAACTACCTTATTCTGCTTTCTCGTCGTCGTGTCTGTGATTCTGATGTTTGTTTCTTTTCTGTTAGGGCTCACCATATTGGTGATTTCCTGCGGCTCTTTGGGTCTTCTCCTTTTTGTCTACTACTTTTTGGCCCCCAAAAATATATTCTTCACTTTTGTGCAAGAGGGCACGGCCAAAGCAGTGGTCAGAGGCGGTAAATTTCGTAAGGCCCTTATCCAATGGGAGGGTTATGCTCTCGATGTTGATGGCACTGTTAAGCCCATTAAAGATATTACACCTCCCAAAACTGAAGAGTATCATCTACTTGGTGGTCTTCGTCTCTACGGATTTTGGCCACTTGAGCAGATCTACAAGTACAAGTTCGAATGGACCGGCTTAGAGCCAGACGGAATAACGCCTCGTCCTCATGCGCCAGAGATACTGGACAACATTTTTCTCAAGCAGTATGTTTATTTCGCTAAAGTTGAGAAAGCAGAGGATGCGAAGCGTTTGCCTCTTAATGTCTGTTTCGTATTGACGATCCAAATCGTAAATCCTTACAAGGCTCTCTTCAAAGTGCACAAATGGCTCGCAGTCACCTTTGGCAGAATTACTCCCGAGATTCGGAATGTGATAGCCCAGAAGGAATATGAGTGGCTTATTGGCCATCTCGAGGATGTCGCGGGTCAGATTAAAAAAGCTATCAAGGGTACCGAGGCAGACAATACGAGCACTAATGAGAGAGATATCAGTACAATCCTGAAGGATGACTATGGTGTAGATGTGTTGGCTGTTAAAATTCTGACAATCGATCCACCAGACGAATTGCGAGATGCTACCTTACAAGAGTTTAAGGCCGATCAAAACAGGAAACGAATCGAGATCGAAGCCGAAGCCGAAAGAACCAAAAGAATCAAAGAAGCAGAAGGTGAGGCAGAAGCATTTAAGAAGAAAGTCGATGCTCTGGGCGGCGGAGATAAAGGGATCGAGAATTTTGTTGCTATCGAGATTTCTAAATATATTAAAAATGGCGACAAAATCGTTATTGATAATCTCCGTCAAATTTCCAGACTTTTTACTGGTGGTTTATTCGGAAAGGAGGACAAGAAGTAATCATTCAAGCCCGCGGGCAGCGCACAAGCGCCCCGGGCTTTTTCTTTTATGGGCGTAGCGCCTCGCCCGTAATTTATATGCAAAATTAGTACCGGGGTTTTATCTCGAAACACTTGACAAGGTTTTGGGATGGGTGTATAATTCCAAATAGGAAGATTTGCTCTTTCTAAATATCTTTTAAAATTTAAGGAGGATTAAAATGTCTGAGGAATATTTTACAATTCAGGTTAAAAAGACAGAGTATACAGAAGATATTAATTATCTCAAACTGGAACTTTTCCACGCGGAATGCTTAGGGGGAAAGATAGAAATGGAAAAAGTGCCTAGGAGCAACTACACTGTTTGGAGATTCGAATGTAAGAGATGTGGCGAAACGGCAAACACTGTTAGTCACGGATTTCCAGCGGATCTTATAAGAGCTGCCGTGAATGGCGAAGAGACGACTTTTGGTAGGATAAAAATAATCCCAAAGCCCTAGATCGATTTTCGACAAAAGAACCCCGCATATGGGGAGCGCAGGCTCCCCATTTTTATTTATATACATTAGCACTTTTGACCCCGTAGTGAATTTTCGGCTAATTAAAATTTGATTTGTCGCCAAAGGCGACAGCCGAAAATCTACTACGGGGTTGACACACATATTTTTGATGAGTAATATTAAATTAGCAGTCTCGGTGCGAGAGTGCTAATAAAAATATGACCGAACGACAACAGAAAATTTTGGAAAAGATTGTCAAAGAATACGTCAAAAAGCCGCAGCCGGTGAGCTCGAAAATTTTAGCCCAAAAACTTGGGTTGAGTTCCGCTACTTTAAGAAATGAAATGATGGAGCTGGAAAACTTGGGATATCTTTCAAAGCCGCATACTTCGGCAGGAAGGATTCCCACGGAAAAAGCATATCGGATTTTTATCAGTTCGTTAGAAAACAGGGGAGCCAAGATTTTGGAAAAAACAAACAAGCAGTCGTCCGAAGATATATTTGAAAAGCACTTCAATTATTTATTTGAACAAATCGGAGAAGAAGAAACGCAGGTATTCATCGGTAAGGAAATTCCCTTGATTCGGACAAAAAAATACAGTTTGATTATCACCGGATACAAAACTCCCAACAAAAAACATGAAATCATCGGTTTATTGGGGCCGACAAGAATGAGATATGATTATAATTTGGAATTAATTAATAAGCTAAGGGAGTTAATTGAGGGCATGGAATAGATAAATGGGAAGAATGCAACCGCAAAGACGCAAAGGAGATTTTGTACTTTTGCGGTTGCAAGAGAAATATTATATGGTTGATAAAAACGATAAAATTGAATACGTGAGCGAAGATTCTGACGAGCCTGATAAAAAGGTTAAAAAAGTCAAACATCAATTAAAGCACTGCGAGCAAGAACGTGGCGAATACCTTGCTGGGTGGCAAAGAGCAAAAGCGGATTATATCAATTTGGAAAAAAGAATCGAGCAGGAAAAAACGGAATGGATTAAATTTGCGAATTCAAGACTGATTTGCGAATTATTGTTGATTTTGGATTGTTTCGAATCGGCTTTAAAGCATCCGCCAGTTGGCGGACAGGCAACAGACGATGGAGTTCGCCATCTTTATAATAAATTGAAAACCATTTTAAAAAACGAGGGGCTTGAAGAAATCAAATCCCTCGGCGAAAAATTTAATCCTGAACTTCACGAAGTCGTAGAGAATGAAAAAGGAGAAAAAGAAGGCGTAATCACCGAAGAGGTTCAAAAAGGCTACAAACTCCACGGAAAATTAATCCGTCCTTCAAAAGTGAAGATTGGGAAATAAAAAAAGCCCTTTTGGTTTCTACCAAGGCATATGGGCTAAAGCCTGAGATTTGGATTACGCTTTTTCCCGAAGTTTCTTGACACCAAGAACAGGGTACTCATCGATCGAGCATTCAAGTGTGCCTTTAAGCGGAAATTCTTCTATTTTCTTGTGGGAAGGGAGCGAAGAGCCATGTAATACGTAGATAACTTTGAAGTATTGATCAGTCACATGGATTATATCTCCCTTAGCGATTATTGTATCGGAGCGTAATCTACATATGAATTTATCACTTACCGTCCAGTGGAAAGTTAATCCGAGTTTCCTCCGTTTTGTTTCCATAACAAGGTACAAATATTTCATTTCACACCTCCTTATTTGCACCCTATCACGCCCATAATAATTTGTCAATCCCAGATAGGTAATTTAAAAAATAAATAAAAAAGAGGGAGTCCTTATTATATTAGAACCCCCTCATCTCTTGCGGGGCTGTTATTTTTTAGATAAAAAGTAGGCGTTGAGAAACCAGATAGTCGCATTCGCAAACCATGCTATGATGCAAAATAGGGTGCTGGTTTTTTCCCCTGACAGACGGGTTGTAAGATAACCTACAGAGACCAACAGACATGTTCCAGCTAAAAGAAATTTGTATCTGCGAGTATTGAATCTCCGCCAAAAAGCCAGAAGAGCCATCGGTATACTTATAACAGCCAAAATGGTAGGTACTAATGCTAAAATTCTCATGTTCACCTCCTGCTATAATTATACACCCATTCTAATAATTTGTCAAGCCCAAATAGGTAATTTTAAAAATAAATAAAAAAAGTAAAATATTCTACAAAAGTACTAATTAGTACAAATCTACAAAAATTTATTCGTATATTTGTAAAAATTTGTATTTTCGTAGCCAAAATGTATGAGTAAAATTATCGGTATTGACTTAGGAACATCTAATTCGGCGGCTTCTTATATGGAAGCTGGCAAGCCGAAAATGATCCCTTCAGCGGAAGGGGTTACTTTGGTTGGCGGAAAAGCGTTTCCGTCTTATGTCGCATTTACCAAGGAGGGAGAATTATTGGTGGGAGAGCCGGCCCGTCGTCAGGCAGTGGCAAATCCCGAAGGCACAATCACGGCCGCGAAAAGAAAAATGGGCACTGATTTTATTTACAAAATTCATGGCAAAGAATACACTCCCCAACAGATTTCCGCTTTTATTCTGCAAAAAGTCAAAAGAGACGCGGAATTGTATTTGGGCCAGAAAGTGGAAAAAGCGGTGATTACCGTGCCGGCTTACTTCAGCGATGCCCAAAGGCAGGCAACCAAAGATGCGGGCTTGATTGCGGGTTTGGAAGTTATCCGCTTGGTGAATGAACCGACCGCAGCTTGCTTGGCTTACGGCTTGGATAAGCTCAAGGACAAAGACCAGCAGGTTTTGGTTTTTGATTTTGGTGCGGGAACTTTGGATGTGACGATTATGAATTTCGGCCAGGGAGTCTTTGAAGTGCGTTCAACTTCCGGCGACACCCAGCTTGGCGGCACGGATATGGATGAAGTTTTAATCGATTATGTGGTTAAAGAATTTAAAAAGAACAATGGCATTGATTTAAAATCGGATAAAATGGCAATGCAGAGAGTTAAAGAAGCAGTGGAAAAAGCAAAAATCGAGCTTTCCTCGATTTTGGAAACCGAGATTAATTTGCCGTTTATTACTGCCGATAGTCATGGACCAAAACATTTGTTGATGAAAATTACCCGTGCAAAACTTGAAGAACTGGTCAGGCCGATTGTGGAAAAATGTCAGGATTCCGTTGAAAGAGCGCTGGGAGATGCCAAATTGGAGCCGCGTGAAATTGAAAAGATTATTTTGGTCGGCGGTCCGACCCGTATGCCGATTGTCCAGAAATTCATCGAGAATATTTTTGGTTCTAAAATCGAAAGAGGAGTTGACCCGATGGAATGCGTGGCTATGGGCGCGGCGATTCAGGGAGCAATTTTGGCTGGCGAAGAAGAAGTTAAGGATGTTTTGCTTTTGGACGTCACGCCTTTAACTTTGGGAATCGAAACTTTGGGCGGAGTAAGAACACCTTTAATCGAAAGAAATACTACTATTCCCAGTTCGAAATCACAAATATTCTCCACTGCGGCTGACAGTCAGCCATCAGTGGAAATTCATGTTTTACAGGGTGAAAGAGCAATGGCTTCCGATAACCGAACCTTAGGCAGATTTATGCTTGACGGGATTCCTCCTGCACCGCGCGGGATTCCGCAGATCGAAGTTACTTTCGACATTGACGCCAACGGCATTTTGACGGTTACAGCCAAAGATAAAGCCAGTGGTCGTTCGCAGAATATCACTATTAAGGATACTTCGGCTCTTTCCAAGGAAAATATCGAGAAGATGAAAAAAGAAGCGGAAAATTTTTCCGCCGAGGATAGAAATAAAAGAGATTTGATTGATGCTAGAAACATGGCCGATACTTTGGTTTACACCACGGAAAAGACAATCAAGGAATTTGGTGGTAAAATTAAAGAAGGGGACAAAAAAGAAATCGAGGAAAAAATTGTTGCTTTGAAAAAAGTAAAGGACAGCAACAATATCGAAGAAATAAAAAAAGCTTCGGAAGAATTATCCCAAGCAATTCAAAAAGTCGGCACAGAACTTTATAAGGCCCAGCAGGAAGCCCAAAAAAAAGACGAAGGCCCGGATTTGAAAAAGGGCGGAGAAGATAAAAAATAGGGCCGGTTTTTCAACCAGCCCCATGGGTGAGGATTCTCGCAAACAACCAAGAAAGTCCAAAATAGATGAGAAAAAAAACCAGAGTGATGATGAGGATATTGCAAAAATAGAGCAGAAAAGGAGTTCCTATGACGAAGTTTATTACTATAAATATAGCAAGAAAGATTATGAATGTGAGCGTGGTGAACCAGCGTGTGCTTCTAATTCTTTTTCTTAAATCTTTTTCTTCTACTTTTCTTTTTTCTTTTTTATTCATTTTTTCCTCCAAAGAACAAATTTGCCGAATTTTCGGCAATTGAATAATAGCAATTATTTAAAATTTAGTCAAATAAAAAGGGCCCAATCTTGCGACTGAGCCCGTAGCTGCGATCTCGTTGATCTTAGCCGGCCTCCAGGTAGTTAAATGATGTTCTTGGTGCCCGTGGCCGAGTCCGGATATTTCAGGACTATGAATACCTCCATGTTCCAGTTCCAGGGGTTGGCCATGTCGTAGCTTTTATTGATGGTTTCGCCCAGGGAGTTTGTCGGATAATTCATATTCTCGACCGTCGTGACGATGGCAATCATGTTGCCGCCGCCGGGATCGGGTATTTGACCCGCGGCCGGATTGGCGATGATCGTGGCGTGATTATTATATAACATTGTTCCGCTGGCCTGCGCAGGTGGCGCCATGGCGAACGGAAGGAAGCACGCCAGCACGAAAAGAAAGACCAAACCGAGATACCCTCTTTTCATGGGTCCTCCTTCTTTTGTTTGATAGTACGCTGTTTTCAGCGTCCGCTATCATTATAGCATATCCATAAACCTTGTCAATATGTCAACATTACACAAGCAAATTATATTGGGTTTTAGCGTGATATTATTGGGTGCGTTTTTTTGGTATTTTCTCCGCTATGTTTTTTATGTCGGGCATCTGACTGCGGGTTGCTGGGTTGCGGGGGGGATTTTATTTCTTTTATGGATTATTGCCCTGAATCTGGCAATGCTTTTAATTGACGACAATAAAATTCTTTACAGCTCGTTTCTTGTGGCTTTGGGAACTTTCGTAATGTTTTTTAATAATGAGCCGTTTTATTATTTGGCTGGATTGATAGTTTTGTTTGTTGTTTTTGTCAGCGCCGCGAACGCGATTAAAAGGGAAGAGGAAGTTCAGGTAAAATTGAGTTTCTGGAGAATTTGGCAAAGGGGTTTACCGAGATTGCTCACGGCTTTATTTATTGTTGTGGCTTTAGTTTATTATTTTTCGCCGCATCCCGCGGAAATTGCCAAAAGAAAAATTGAAATTCCGCGCGCAGCTTTTAATACGATTATAAAACCATTCGAAAGTTTAATCATCGAACGCTTACCCGAAGGAGTAAACAATCTGGACGCTGAAACAAACAAGATTTTAACCGCCAAAGAAATAACAGAATTAAAAGATAAATACGGCATTGAAATTAAACCGGGAGAAACACTTAAAGATTTTATTTATAAATTAGTTAATTATCAATTGAACAGTGCGCCAGACCCGTATAAGAAATTTATTCCCATTGGTTTGGCTATCGCTTTGTTTTTATCTTTGAAAATTGTGAGCTTTATTTACGTTCCGCTGACAATTTTATTCAGCTGGCTGATAATGAAAATTTTATTGGCTTTAAAATTTGCCAACATTAAAACGGAAACTAAAGAAGTAGAAACCGTAAAATTATGAGCAAAGACTATTATAAAATATTAGGAATTAATAGAGGCGCCTCAAAAGATGAGATAAAGCGAGCCTATCGGGAGCTCGCTCAAAAATATCATCCTGATAAAGGCGGGGAAGAGAAAAAATTTAAGGAAATCAACGAGGCATATCAGATTTTATCGGATGATAATAAGCGCCAGCAATACGACCAATTTGGCACGACTTTCGAGGGCTTTCAAGGCGCTCCGGGCTGGCAGGATTTTTCAAGGCAGGGGGTAAATTTCGAGGATTTGTTTTCCGCTTTCGGTCAGGGATTCGAAGGACAAAGAGGATATTATAGCCAAAGAATAAACTTGGAAGATTTGCTTTCCGATATGTTCGGCGATATTTTTGGCGGAGCGGGTTTTTCCCGAAGAAAATCCAGAGGTAAAAATATCGTATTGGAGATGGAAATCGGCTTGAAAGACGCTTTAAACGGCATTGAAAGAGACGTAAAATTGGATGACCATAATATTAAATTGAAAATAAAAGTCAAAGCTCCCAAAAATTTATCCAAAGAAGAGGAAAAGTTGATGGAAAGACTAAGAGAAGAAAAATAAATCCCTCACTAATCTATTGACAAGATTTTAATTTAGGTATAGAATAGAAAAGTCCGCTAAAAGGCGAGACAAAGGAGGAAAGATGTTCGTAACACTTATATTTCATTTTGTAAGAGAAGGCGATGTTGCCACTCCCGTAATTATAACCCCGGATTTGGTAGATGCCGTAGATGCGGTAGACACAAAGGAAAAGGTAGAAAAGCTTGGTTATCGAATTTTTGGCGGGTATTACGATGGAGCCCTGGTTTTTCGTCTTGTTTCACGGAGAAAATACAGAAAAGAACTTATCTATGCCGAACAGTTTCTCAACCCCGACGTTGCGATAGTTTGTTTCAGAAAGAGTAAAAACAGCGGTGAATGGGAAGCCAAATGGTTCAGCGAAAAAATGGAGAAGAGATACAACAAAGAAAAGGCGTTAAAGGAAAGGAGGAAAAGAAAACGCCATATTAAATCAAAAAGGAGGTATTGAATGAACGAGAGAAGTAGGCTTAAATCTGAAATTGAGACCTTGCTCAGCGACATTATCGGCGGGATGGAACTTCCCAAGAAAGGCAAATCGTTGCCCGAATCTTTTCTCGATGAGCTTAACTCGCGTCTAAAATCAGATGCTAACCACCTTTTGAAGGATGGCAATGCATTAAGAGAGTTGGATGCCCTCTTATTGGAGGTTAAAGCTCAGTACGTTCTTCTCGAAAAAATTTACAGCGAGGTCGATCCAACGATCAGGGAGCAATCCAGAGACAGAAGAATCAACAGGAGAAAACCTGTAAAAATCTTTTTAAGCACTTTCGGCGCTTAAGAAAATCCAGCGGAGGCTCGCAAGAGCCTCCCTTTTATTTACCCAAAATTCTTTTTATTCTATAATTAAATCAAGTATGGATCAGTTAGCGAATATCGGAAATTTGAATATTACGAGCTGGGAATTGGTGATTTTATTGTTTTTGCTCGGCGGCGGATTTTTATTGGGAATATTATTTGGCCGAGACAGGATTTTTGTTTTGCTTTTATCCGCTTACGTTTCTTTCGCCTTAATGGGCGTGGTTCCGTTTAAAAAAATTTTTCCTGAATTTTTTGAAAAAGAAGAGAATTTCGTGGTTCTAATTGTTGCTTTTTTGGTTTCGATTGGTATAATTTATTTTCTGCTTTCGCGCTCGATTTTAAAAGCAAGAAAAGACGGCAAGAAAGCATTATTCCAGGTATTTTTTCTCAGTATATTTTTTGTCGGTGTTGTGGCGAGCGTGGTTTTTCTTTTTCTCCCCAAAGATTTAATTAAAGCATTTAGTCCCGTAATTTTAAAAATTTTCAATACCCAAACAGCCAGATTTTTGTGGTTGGTAATTCCTTTAATCTTCGTTGGCCTGTTCAGGGGTCGAAGGCCGGCAAAGATAAAGATGAAAACAAGAAATAAATAATAATTAATAATAAATTTATGAAACTCAACAAGAGAGCAATTGCTTTGGCAAACGGGATTTTGTGGGCGGTGATGATTTTTCTGGCTACGATATATGTTTTGGTAAGAGGCGGCGGAAATACCTTGGTGTTGCTGCAGCAGTTTTTCTGGGGATATGGTATCAGTTTTGGCGGCGCTATTTTGGGCTTGATTTATGGATTTGTCTGGGGGTTTATTTACGGATGGATTTTCGGGTTTCTTTACAATAGATTTGCGGGAAAGAAGGAAAACGAGGAAAAAATTTAATCACACAAAGACACGTGTCAGCTGTTCAGATGAAAAAAAAGAGGGTGATTTGCGCGATGAGCGGCGGGGTGGATAGTTCGACTGCCGCCGCTTTGTTGAAAAAGAACGGCTTTGAAGTTATAGCCGTTTTTATGCGTATGCACGAACATAGTAATCCGAAAGATGCCAAAAAAGTGGCAAAGATTTTAAATATTCCTTTTTATATTTTGGATGTGCAAAAAGAATTTAAAAAAAGAGTAGTGGATTATTTTATTAAAGAACATAAAAAAGGCAATACCCCGAATCCGTGCGTAATATGCAACAAATATATTAAGTTTAAGTTTTTAATAGATAAAATGATTGAACTTAAAGCAGATTTCGTAGCAACGGGACATTACGCCCGCATCGGGCGGGAAATTCGAAATTCGAAATTCGAAATTCGAAAATTACTTGTCGCACGCGACAAGAATAAAGACCAAAGTTATTTTCTCTGGACTTTGAATCAGAAACAATTAAAGAAAATTATTTTTCCTCTCGGTGATTATACCAAGGAACAGACGAGGGGATTGGCGAAAAAATTCGGTTTGCCGGTTTTCGACAAAAAAGACAGTCAGGAAATTTGTTTTATAAATACAAATTTATACGAATTTTTAAAATCGCGAATACATGCGAATCGAGGACCAATAATTACAAATAATGGTAAAAAAATCGGGGAGCATAAAGGACTGATTTTTTATACTATCGGGCAAAGAAAAGGCCTGCCCGCAACGCCAGCAAGCTGGCTTGCGTGGCGGGCGGGGGATCCTGTTTATGTGATTAAAAAAGATTTCAAAAATAATGCTTTGATTGTGTCGAAATCAAATAAAGATTTATTGCGAAAAGAGATGCTGGTGAAAAATGTAAATTGGATTTCAGGCAAATCGTTTAATGGTAGATGTAAAGTCAAAATCCGCTCGATGGCAAAAATGGTTCCAGCAACAATAAACAAGAATAAAATAATTTTTGATAAACCTCAACGAGCAATTACCCCAGGTCAAAGCGCGGTATTCTATGATAATAACGAGGTTTTGGGAGGGGGCACTATTGACTAAAATATTATTATATGTTAATCTGATATCAGTACAAGAATTGAAAGGAGGAGAAATTGATTAATATTGTTTTTAAAAAAGCCAAGAGGTTTTGTCTGATTCCGGTATCGATTGCTTCCGAGGAAGAAAAATTTTCAGAAGCGAAATCGAAAGTTCTGAAAATATTGTCCGAAATCGAGTACAGGTTATCAACAAAGTTCAACAAGCATGTAAGTTTCTTACCCAAAAGTCTTTCTCTTTCCGTCACTAATGAATTTGATTTTGCCAGGGGTACGCGTGTAGCTATTGCCAGTTTCAAGATTTTTTGCCCGAGTGAAATCAGGGCCAAGATCGAGTCCGAGGTCAGAAAAGTTGCTCATCGGCATGGAGGAGAATTCAAAAGATCGCACGATGCGATATAGAGGTGGTCAAACCCACCTCTTTTTATTTGGCAAATAGAAACTCGCCTTTTTTCTACGGCCGTGAAAAGTAGGTGAGAAAATAATAGTCCCCTTTTTGTACGATCGGAGAAAAAGGGGACAATATTTTTGAATAAAAAAATGGCCGGGGCGGTTCGCCGCACCCGGCCGATTGCGTCAGTGGAGTTTAAGTTGATTTCTCTTGATGAATAGGGCAGTTCCAGTGATTGTGTAAAACAGCCCATTTTCCTTCTTGATTTTTCTCCCAGCCACATGAGCATTGTCTCGCTTCATTAATCTTTTCTGATGTTTTGTACTTTTTATGGCGGGGGCAAGTCGGATCTCTTTTAGTCACTTTTGTGAATGACATCCAGCCATGACAATATTGGAGAGGGAAGCACTCTACAACTTCGGTTTTACACAGACATGGGACCGCATCCTTCTTGTGGTTATGAATACAGCATTCAGGATTTACATCTCTAATTCTGTATTCGCCCGCCTCGTCTCTTGTCCATTCACAACTGCAGGTTGGAGGTAAAACCGGTGGTCCTAAAGCAAAGTCTGACGCACCATGAACAGGGCAATGATAACCGCCTTTACCCTGAGCAACAGCCCTTTTTTCATTGCCGTGACCATTTGGTTCATATTCGCAGATACATTTACTCATTTCTCCTCCTTAAGATTCCAGAGTGTAATCTTGCTTATCGTCCAGAGGGTTACTATTCCTAGCCAGATACCAACGAAGAATCGCGGGATACCCAATAGGATCATTAAAACAAGAAGTACGGCATTATCCCGAATTACCCTTCTTACATACAGATAATCTGATGTTAATTTGTCCATTTTTAAAGAACCTCCTTTGTTTTATTTGATTTCAGCTCTATTTCAAGCTTGATTACAGTTTAGCATAAAACTAAATCCTTGTCAATAGTGGATTTGTTTTACTTGACATATTTTGCGTTGCGACATATTCTGAAAGAAAGGAGGAAAAATTGGAAAAAATTAAATGTTTAATTTTTGAATTAATCGATTCGGGGGTTCTTATTGGATCAATTCGTTTGATTCATCACAGCACTCTTTTAAAGAAGCTTGCCGAAAATAAGATTTCTGAGGAAATGAATGACATAGACGTGGTTTTGAGAGAATTGGAAAGAAAAGGAGAAATATATACTTACATCACGGGTTGGATTAGGAGGACCAATCCATTGGAAGCGGAAATTCGGCAATGGTGAAAGACGTGCTTAAGAGCTGTTGTAAAACAGCTCTTTTTTGTTTGAATAAAAAAATGGCCGGGGCGGTTCGCCGCCTCCGGCCGAATTGATTCATTAAAAAACCAGGCGGTTTATGCCGCCTGGCCGGAAAACATCACTTTTCCCGATGAGTATCTTTTGCGCAGTTTTTCCATTTGTTTGAAATAGCGACGAAGATCGGACATATCAGTGCTTATTGAAGGTACTAGTTTGCCGTCTTTTTTTGGCAGATGTACTGCCCCTTTTTTTAATAATAGTTCTTTCTCTTTCATTTTATCCTCCTTAAGAGTCAAATTAGCATATATTAATAAGTTTGGCAATTGATGGTCTGATTAATTTAATTTATAATAGAATCAATGACCACGAAAGAACTGAAAGATAAATATCTGGAATTTTTTAAGGAAAAAGGACATAAGATTATTTCCGGGTCTTCTTTGATTCCGGAAAACGACCCGACCGCATTATTTATTTCTGCGGGAATGCATCCATTGGTGCCGTATTTATTGGGCGAAAAGCATCCGGCTGGAAAGCGCTTGGTTGACGTGCAAAAATCCATTCGCACCAGCGATATCGATGAAGTAGGGGACGATGTGCATCTGACTTTTTTCGAAATGCTCGGCAATTGGTCTCTGGGCGACCCCGACGCCCCAAATGGGGTCGGGGCAGGTTATTGGAAAAAAGAGGCAATCGAGATGAGCTGGGAATTTTTGACTGACAAAAAGTGGCTGGGATTGGATAAGGATAAAATTTCAGTCACGGTTTTTGTTGGTGATTCCGACGCTCCATTCGACGAGGAATCGTATAATCTTTGGCTGAAAAGAGGTATTCCCAAAGAACGAATTGTTAAACTGCCAAAAAAGGACAACTGGTGGGGTCCGGCTGGGAAAACCGGTCCCTGCGGCCCTTGCACAGAAATGTTTTACCAGGGAATCGAAATCTGGAATGACGTATTTATGGAGTTTAACAAAACCGTTGACGGGAAATATGAACCATTAAAACAAAAAAACGTGGATACGGGAATGGGAGTGGAAAGAACAGTCGCGGTTTTGAATGGCAAAAAAAGTGTTTTTGATGTCGAGCCAATAAAATCGATTGTGGAAAAAGTGAGAAAATTGGCAAAAAACAAAGATGAAAAATCGGAACGCATTATTGCCGAACATTTGCGCGCCGCGACTTTTATATTGGGCGATGAAAATGGAATTATACCATCGAATGTTGAACAGGGATATGTTTTGCGTCGCTTGATTCGTCGGGCAATTCGTTATGGCAAGAAAATCGGAATTGAGAAAGCGTTTACTCATGAGATAAGCAATTCAGTTATTGAGTTAATGAGTGATGAGTATCCGGAGTTAGAGAAAAATAAGGATTTTATAATTGAACAATTGGTTCAGGAAGAGGAGAAATTCAACAAGACCCTGGAAAAAGGATTGAAAGAATTCGAGAAAGGCACAGATCCTTTTATTCTATTTACAACTTATGGCTTTCCCATCGAGATGACCGAAGAATTGGCCAAGGAAAAAGGTATAAAAATTAATCGGGAAAAATTTCAAAAAGATTTTGAAAAACACCAAGAACTTTCAAGAACCGCCATAGCCGGGAGATTCAAATCGGGTTTGGCGGATAATTCCGAGGCAGTGACAAAACTGCACACAGCAACGCATTTGTTATTGGCTGCATTGAGAAAAGTTTTGGGCGAGCACGTTTATCAAAAAGGTTCGAATATTACTGCAGAAAGATTAAGATTGGATTTTTCTCATTCTGAAAAGATGACCGCAGAACAGCTGAAAAAAGTCGAGGATGCCGTGAATGAAGTGATTGCTAAAGATTTGCCGATTAATTGTTATGAGGTTTCTTTGGAAAAAGCCAAAGAAATCGGGGCAATGGGAGTTTTTGAATCGAAATACGGCGATAAAGTTAAAGTTTATTCGGTCGGCATGTCCGATTGTCCTTTTTCTTGCGAAATTTGCGCCGGGCCGCATATCAAGTCAACCGGCCAGCTCGGTCATTTCAAGATTTTGAAAGAAGAAGCAAGTTCAGCCGGAGTTCGTAGAATAAAAGCAATTTTGGAATAAAATTTTTTTCTGGTATAATATAAATTGATGAGATTTTTTAAGAAAGATTTTGGAAACAAAAATCTTGTAGTTTTAGATATAGGTAGTCAGTTTATAAAAGCCTTATTGTTAGAGGTTGATAAAAACGAAAAAAGGGGGACTTTGCTGGCCTGGACCAGAGAGAATTTTGTTGATGATTTTGATAAGCTTTATTCAAATTGCCAGAAAGCAATAAAAAGAATCGAAAGAAAGGCAAGAGTTAAAGCAGAAGAAATTTTTTTGGGAGTAGGGGGAGATATCTTAAAAGGGTCGAGTACCACTTTTTGCCGCAAGAGGGAAAATCCGAAAGAAAAAATTGATTTAACAGAATTAAAATATCTTGTTCAAAAATCCCAATGGAAAGCATTCGAAAAAATAAGAAAAGAATTTTCTTTGGAAACGGGGATTCCCGAAACCGAACTAAGACTAGTGAGCGCCCACATCGTTGATATTAAGGTTGATAACAGTCATCTTTCCAATCCTTTAAGCTTTCAGGGGCAAAACATTTGTTTAAGTATTTTTAATAATTATACGTCGATTAAACTGTTGGAAGATTTGGCAGCGTTGGCGTCACATTTAGAGTTGGAATTGATCGGCATTAATTCTCCGGCTTATGCTTTATTCCATTGTTTGGAAATAGACCGTCCTCAGGAGGAAGACATTTTAATTGTTGATGTGGGTGGAAAAATCACCGAAGTTACTTTGGTCAAAAAGGGAGGGGAGTCGATTGAGACAAGGCATTTTAATTTGGGCGGTCATTTATTTACCAGAACAATTGCCGAATTTCTGGATTTAGGAACAGAAGAAGCGGAAACGATTAAAATTAAATGCAGCAAAAAAGAACTAAGCAGCGAGGCAAAGAAAAAAATAGAAAAATTAATGAGTTCCAACCTTTTTTCCTGGTGCGGAGGAGTAAAAGTTGTTTTAAACGAGCTTTCGAAAAAATGCAAATCCTTGCCTGCTAAAATTTTTCTTTGCGGCGGAGGAAGTAACTTGCCGATTATCGAAGAAGTACTGAAAAAAAGAATAAATCTTAAGATAGAATTTATTTCCCCCAGCGAAATTATAAAAATAAAAAATAAAACAAAGTTTGAGGAAATTCCCACATTGGCCTTAGCTGCTCTTGCTTTGGAATCGCCGGAGGCGAATGAATTTGCCTCCACTTTGAAAAGGGCAGTAAGGTTGATTCAGGGTTAATTAAAATTTAAACCGAAGGCTAATTATGGAAAACTTTTATTTGGAATCAAACGAAGAATTTTTTTCGATAATTGACAGAATAAAAAGAAGCCGAGACAGACGGATTACTTTAATAATTCCAACGGGTTTACAAGCCCTGAGAAGCATTATTAATCTTAAAATCTTGAAAGAAGAAGCAATTTCTTCGGGCAAGGATATTGCGATTATTACCGCCGACAGCTTGATTAAAAAATTGGCTCAGCAGGTGAATTTGGCGGTTTTAGACAAAATAAAAGAGGAGGAAAAATTTTCCAATTCAGGCGAAGAGAAGAGGCAGGTCGAATTTGAGAAAAGATTGGGTCAGAGAAAAAAAGTGATTTCTGACATCGTGGTGAAAAAGGGGCCGGTTTTTGTCCCGGAAGCAAAGAAAATCGAAGAGAAAAAAACAGAAGAAGTGCCGGCAGAGGATTTTGGCGAAGAATTTCGGGATTTGGGCGAAAAAGAAGAGCAATTCGAGGGTCTATTCAGAAAAAAAGAAGCAGAAAAAACGAGAAAAAAGGAAGAGGAGATATTTTATCAGCCAGAACCAAAAAGGGAGAAAACATCATTCCGGTTTTTTACGGTCAAAAGATTGATAATTTTCCTGATAATTTTAGCTTTGGTTGGCGGCGGATTCATTTTATATTTTATTCTGCCCAAAGCCCAGATTATTGTTAATCCCAAAAAAGAAGATATCCGTTTTGAAACCGATATTACTGCCGATAAAAGCATCGACGCAATCGATTTAAAGAATAATAGAATTCCCGCTCAGGTTTTCCAGATAGAAACAGAAGGTTCTCGAAAATTCCCGACCACTGGAGAAAAGGAAGTCGAAGAAAAAGCCAAAGGTACAATCACGGTTTACAATCAATACAGCTCCAGCGAACAGGCTCTGGTGAAGACAACCAGGTTTCGTTCCGAGAACGGCAAGATTTTTAGATTGACAGACACGGTAGTTATTCCGGGCGCCACAATCGATGAAGGCATAATTATCCCCAGCAGTAAAGAGGTGACAGTCGAAGCCGATGAAGCCGGCGATGCTTACAATATCGATCCTTCTAAATTTACCATTCCCGGTTTTGAGGGAACGCCCAAATATACCGCTTTTTATGGTCAATCAACCGAAGCAATGCGAGGCGGGGCAAAAGGCAAAATGAAAGTGGCGACCAAGCAGGACGTAGACGGAGCCATTGAAGTTGTTTCTTTGGAACTTAAAAATAAAGTAAAGGACGAATTCAACAAGAAAATTCCCAGCGATTTAAAGATGCTCGATAACAGTCAGGTTATAGAAGTTACGGATTCCGATTCCACTTTGCAACCCGATGATCCGGGTAAAGAATTTGTGATTACCATAAAAGTAAAAGCCTGGGGTTTGGCTTTTAAAGAAAATGATGCTTTGTCGCTGGTGAAAGAAGTAATTAAGGATAAAATTTCTCAGGATAAATTTTTAATCACCTCAACCATAAAACTTAGTTACAAAAATACAAAAGTTGATTCAACTCAGGGCAAGGCGGGTTTCACAACCCAGGTCGAAGCGAAAACAGCCTGGGAGGTCGACGAGGAAAAATTGAAAGGAGACCTGGTGGGAAAAAACGAAATAGAAGTGAGAAAATATCTTTCCTCTCTTTCCGAAATTGAAAGCGCTAAAGTTATTTTCTGGCCATTTTGGGTTAAATCAATTCCCGTTAATAAA
>Ga0315285_10000385_pt1 | contig 45708 bp, 56 predicted proteins | sample YL17G09_36_MG_FD_203698 | JGI IMG/M metagenome (GOLD analysis project Ga0315285, IMG submission 203698) | Sediment microbial communities from Yellowstone Lake, YNP, Wyoming, USA - YL17G09_36 | ecosystem: Environmental > Aquatic > Freshwater > Lake > Sediment | place: USA: Wyoming | collected...
AAGCACTGAATACATTTAACAGCTGGAACACATTAGCCAATGGAACAGGCACAACATTCCTTGCCTCAACCCCAGTCACCGCCAACATAACTGTCTATGCTAAATGGACTGTTGACACAACAATTACGGGAACAGCAGTAGCCGGAGTTACAGCTCCTGTTACAGGAGCTACTCCGGTAACAGCTGTAACAGAAACAGCTGAATACACCGGCACAGTGGCCTGGTCTGGAAGCCCTTCAACATTTGCTTCAAACACAGCCTACACAGCAACAATCACTCTTACCGCCAAGTCAGGTTATACCTTAACAGGAGTGACTGCAGACCAGTTTACAATAGCCGGCTCAACAAGCGATACCAATCCTGCTAACTCAGGAGTTATTACAGCCGTGTTCCCAGAGACAGCAGCAGGTGACACCACAATATCTGCAACAGCCATCGCAGGAGTGACAGCTCCGGTCACAGACGCAACTCCAGTCACAACTGTAACCCAGACAGTAGAATACACCGGCACAATTGCCTGGTCGGGAAAACCGTCAACGTTTGCCAGCAACACTATCTACATAGCCACAATTACATTAACGCCTAAGTCAGGTTACACATTAACTGGAGTAACTGAAGACCAATTTACAGTATCGGGAGCCATCTCGGTCACCAACTCTGCTAACTCAGGAGTTACTACGGCAGTATTCCCAGCGACAGCTGGTATCACTCCGTCAGGCGGCGGAGGCGGAGGCGGAGGCGTGACTTATGTGGCACCTATAACTGGAATTACATTTTCTGGCAGAGCTTATCCCCTAAGTAATGTTAGCATCTTGAAAGATGCTCAATTGGTCATGACAACAATAGCTGGTCCAGATTCTAACTTCACAGTATCTCTTACGGGATTGTCCTCGGGAAATTATAGCTTCTCTGTTTTTAGTGAGGACAATAATGGTAGGCGTTCGACATTGTTTACCTTTCCAACGTTCATAACCTCTGGCACCACTACAAAGATAGGTGGGATTTTTATAGCCCCTACAATTAGCGTTGATAAAAGCGAAGTGAAAAAAGGAGATAACATAGCAATTTTTGGTCAAAGCACATCAAACTCAGACATCACTATTACGGTTAATTCTGACCGAGAAATTCTTGGAAAAACTAAATCCGATAAAAATGGAGTATATTTATACAATTTCGATACTTCTCCGCTGGAGATGGGTCAACATTTTACAAAATCAAAATCAGCATTAAGCGGCGAGATCAGCTCTTTTAGTACAGTCGTCGCTTTTACGGTCGGCGCAAAAAGTGTGTTTGTCAAATCTCCGATAAAAGCAGTGAGGGGAGATTTAAATGGCGATAGCCGCGTTAATCTTGTTGATTTTTCTATCGCGGCATATTGGTATAAGCGTCCCTCGCCACTGCCACCTACATTAATCGATTTAAATGGTGATGGTAAGGTTGATTTGGTTGATTTTAGTATCATGGCTTATTATTGGACGGGTTAGTATTTTATAATATTCAAAATGAAAATTAGAATTAAAAATTTCCTTACTACCCTCTTAAGTGATATGAAATTTGGTGGACTTAGTTTATAATTATATTAGGAGCGTTATTAATAATGATTATTGGCCACTCAATTAGAAAGCGTCTATGAATAAAATTTATATAATAGTATTATTTATATTATTTGCTTTGTTGCCGAAAACTGCTGATGCAGCGGCTTTATATTTTTCGCCAAAGACGGGTAGTTATGGGGTAGGGGAAAATTTTAATGTAACAGTTTTAATTAATACGGACCAATCAGTAAGCGCCATTAGTGGTGTTATAAATTTTCCTACCAAAGATATCGAAGTAGTTGCCTTACGTACAACCAATTCTATTACTAATCTCTGGGTCCAAAACCCTTCTTTTTCTAATGCCGGTGACACGGGAAACATTCGTTTTGAGGGAGTAATTTTAAACCCCGGTTTTATTGGTTCTGCCGGGAAAATAATCGACGCCGTTTTTAGGGTCAAAAAAATCGGCTCAGCTATTTTGACTTTCAATGAATCATCGATTTTAGCAAATGACGGTTTAGGAACAAACATCAACGAAGCTCCCTCATCAGTCGCTTACACATTTATTGAAGCAAAACCACCCGCACCAAAAGAAACGAATTCTGATTTAAATAAGAGGGTTGAGATTGTTGAAAATAAGATAAAAGCAGTAGAATCTAATCCGTCCGAGCCAGTTGTTGTTGTCCAGGAAGTCCAGCCACCGACCGGCGTCCTTGGTTTTTGGGAAGTTCTGCCGGACTGGGTTAAGATAAGCGTACTTATTTTAATAGGAGTTACTGTTTTAATTCTTTTACTCATCTTTGTAACCTTAGGAATAGTTATTTTAGTTTGGCTTTGGAATTATATTCTCCGCCGAAAAATTAGAATGAAAGAGTTTTTTAAAAAAATATTTGGTTATTTGGGAATAGCTGGAAAGGAAATAGAAGGAGATGTTGTCTATAGCGCCAATAAGTTAGGGAAGGAGTTTCGATACGCCGAAAAAAAACATTCACTGAAATCGGTTTTAACGCATTGTTGGGCTACGATTATCAAAATTATTAAAAGGTTCTTTGTTATAAATAATAAATAGGCCGCAGATAAAGAAGTAATAGCAAAAGAAAAAGACTGGAAAAGTCAGTATAATCCGCCTCGGGCGGAGATTCCTTCCCCTGCAGCTATCCTTGCGGTCCATTAATAAGATTATTTTTTGAGAAATTAAAAAAGGAGGTTCATTGCGAACCTCCTTTTAATCCGTCTATAAAAAGTTCGAGTTTGAGGCTGATTTCAGCCAGAACATAGCAGGGAATAGCTCCTGCGAAATAAAGAACAAAGAAAGAGAGCGCCCAGTGAAGAAAGTGCGGTTGTAGCCCCAGTCCAACCCGGAGTTTTTCCGACAGATTGAAAACAATCATGATGGTAAACCAGATGGCAAAAAAGCCGATAAATAAAAGAACCTTAAAGTTTTCTCGAGCCTCGTAAGTATCCCGATTTTCTCTCATTTTATCCTCCTTCAAATCCATTATACTCTAAAAAAATTGTTTTGTCAAGTAGCAAGGCCGATTTTTGTTTGACCCGAATAAATAAGAAAGATATGATTAAAATATGAAAAAGAGAATCATTTTAATTGTAGCTTTAGTTATCATCATCGTAATTGGCGGTTGGTATTTTATTTACAGAAAACCGGCTATTGCACCCGGACCGCAACCAGGCGAAGAAGAACAAGAAGACGAAACCGCTGATTGGAAAACCTATATTAATCCCAAATACTCTTATTTCATGAAATATCCGACTGATTGGACAGTAAAACACGATTTCGGGCCCAACGAGATTCTCGGCCACGGTTATTACGAATCAAATGTGCTCACCGCTCCCAGCGGATATGCCCTTGTATTCGCGGTTGTGCCGAAAGGCAGTGACGTGGTGCCGATACCCAGAACCGGAGTAGGAGCAGGAGATTTTGTTGATACCGACGAAACAGTGAATATAGGCGGCACAGAAGTCGGCATCAAATATCTTGTTTTCGAAGGAAAATTAAAAGAAATATTTATCAATGATTTTGAGGTTGACGGATATAAAGGCAAGGCATATATAAATTATTTTGGAAATGAAGATTACAGGAATTTGGATATGGCTGGCGCCGAAGAAGTAAAAATTGCTGAAGCGATTCTCAAAAGTTTTCATTTTGCCCAATCTTCAGGAATAGATGATTTTTGCGGTACATCCACTAACGGGCAATGTTCCGCTGATGTGGACTGCATGACCGGCGGTTGCTCGGGTCAGGTTTGCCAGTCGAAAAGCGAAGAGCCGGTGATTACCACCTGTGAATATACCGAATGTTACAATGCCCAAACATACGGAAAGACTTGTGGTTGTGTAAACAGTAAATGCCAGTGGAAATAAAAATCTGCTAGTCGAAACTAGCAGATAAGGTTCCGGGAATGTGGTTCATAAAGAAAATTAAAAGAATAACAGCAGCAATGATGCTAATCGATAAAAGAATGATTCCCAGCGCCTTGAGGAATTTTGATTTTTCACAAAGAACAAGATTGAAACCAACCGAAAATACTATTGCAGAAAAAAACATTAAGCCGACACAATATTCTAAGGTCATTTTTCCCCTCCTATTTTGAATTATACCAATTCGGGTTAAAAAGTAAAGGCACGGAAAAGATTCTTGAAAATTCAGGAATCTTTTGTTATTCTTGACAATTTAAAATATCTTTGTTACTTTGAGAATAAATCCAAATAAAGGAGGGAAATTTGAAAGAAGGAGCAAAACGAAGGGGTCGACCGCCGGGAATAAAGGAGGCAAAACCAAGATTCAAGAGAACAAAAAAAGAAATTTTACTGGGTTTAAACGAAGAGGAAGCCAGAGAAAAAAGGGAAGAGGAGGCAAGAATAGCGGAAGCGCAAAAAATAATGAACAAAGAAGAGGCAAGAAAGACAAGAGTCGAAAAACTGAAATTAATGGCGGGAAACAAATCGGATGCCCCAAAAATAAGGCAAAAAGCAGAGAAAAAACCAAAGAAAAAACCCGAAAAACTTTTTACGCGAAGGAGAATTTTTGCAGATACCGAAGAAGTATTGGCCAGAATAAGAAAAAATGCGCAAAAAGAGGTCGATGCCGACCCATTGTTGCGACGAAGGTCACCCAATCTCTACGGGTAAAAGTTCCTGGAAAATTCCGGGAACTTTTTATTTTTCCTTGCCAATCTCGGTCAGTAAGGGTAAGATTAAAGCGTAATAATTCATTAAAAATTATGTCATTTGAATCATTTAAACCCAAACCCGAAAAGCCCGTCCAAGACAAGGATTTGTCTTCCGAGGATTCGATTAAAGAAGGAGAAGAAGAATCGAAGGAAGAAGAAGGGCCGGAATCCGAAGAGGAAAAAGTAGAATTTCCAGATACAATCAATGTTCTGAAAAAAGACGCTTATACCAATATAAGATGGGGCGAGTCTATAAAATTTGGGAAAAAAGTAATATTTGCCGATATTGAAAAAGCAGAAGAAGCATTAAAAGATTTGTCGTGCAGCGAAGAAACGCGGGAAAAGATTATTCAAGAGTTTATGAATCTGAAACAATTTATTGAAACCATAAAACCTGATGATGTTGATGTAGAAGAAAAAGTATCGCTTTATCTTGAAAAAATTAAGGATTTATCCCTGGAAAAGAAGATATTGAATCCCGAGGAAGTCGAGCAGATGGGCGGAGAAATGAATGAATATGTAGCCGGGTTGAAACTCAGGATTGACGAAATAAAAGCGGAACTGGAAGGAAAAATCGGCAAAAAGAAAAGAAAAGAACTTGAAGCGGAATTAGAGGAACTACAAACAGAATATGACGGATTGAGCGAGATAGCCGTCGGAATTGAAACCGGCGAATATGAAGAAATTACCGAGGCTCCGTTTAAAGAAAGGGGCCTGGAAGACGAAGAAGAGGGAGGAGACGAAGAAGAAAAAAAAGAGAAGCAATAAATTTAGTTTATAAACAAAAAAGGAAGTTCGTTTGCGAACTTCCTTTTGCAAAAAGCAATGATTTGGAGTAGGATTGGGATATGAAAATCAGAGAAATCAAAGCAAAATCGATTATGAGCAAAACCGGTCTGGGAACCGATTATGTTATCAATCCTTATATTGGCTGTATGCACGGATGTATTTATTGCTACGCCCGGTTTATGAAGCGTTTCACCAATCATCCGGAGCCCTGGGGTCATTTTATCGATGTCAAAATCAACGCCTTGGACCTGATTCCGGAAAAAACCGATAAATACAAAGGCAAATCGATATTAATGAGTTCCGTGACCGACCCCTATCATCCGATCGAGACAAGATACAAACTCACCAGAAAAATCTTGGAAAAACTTGTTCCTCTCGAGCCGGAAATCAACATCCTGACAAAATCAGATTTGGTTTTAAGGGATATTGATTTATTGAAAAAATTCAAAAAATGCCTGGTTACTTTTTCATTGTCGTTTTTGGATGAGAATTTAAGAAAGCAAATAGAGCCGTTGGCAATTTCGGCCGAAAGAAGAATAAAAGCATTAAAAGAACTTCACGAGGCAGGGATTAAAACTTCGGTTTTCATTTCGCCGATTTTTCCGGAAATAACCGATTGGCAGGAAGTAATCAAAAGGACAAAAGATTATTCCCAGGAATATTGGTTCGAGAATCTGAATCCGTATTTTATTGTCAGAGGCAATATTACCAGGTTTTTGAAAAACAACAGACCCGATTTGATAAAAAAATACAATGAAATCTGGTCAGGCAAGAGCAATTATTGGGATGAGGTGGAGAAAAATATCAAAATCTTCTGCCAAGTCAACAAATTAATCTGTAAAATTTATTTCCATCACGATTCCTAAAACCCCGCTTTTCGCGGGGTTTTTGGTTGAAAAAACCCGATTTTGGGGGTATGATAAGGTTGTATGACCATCGAATCGCCGAAAATTGAAAATCAGCAAGAGGCGGAAAAAGAGACGCCCAAAGAAAAGCTTCAAAGAAGATTAGGAACAATAGCCGCCTGGGGACTGATATCCACGGGCGTCCTTGGCGCCTCAAAAGTTTTGGACGTAAGAGAAAAAAACCAATATAAGCCAAAGGCGGTGATTTCCCGAATCGAGAAAAAACAGCCAATTGTCGAAAAGGAAAAAACAGAACTGAACGAAAAAATCGAATATTTATTGAAACATTTTGGTCCGGAAGTCATAGCAAGCCTGGAATCAAAGGCCAAAGAAGCCAAAAATGCGGAGCAAAAACCAATCAAAGTTCAGGGTTTCGAAAAAATGGGAGTTTCCAGCGAGAAACTTAAACAAATTTGGAGCGAGAAATATTATCCAAAGGGATGGGTTGACGGCGAGGCATTGGATGTCGAATACAGGGAAAAACAGGTTATCAACACAAAGAAAAATCTGCAGGCAGTTGCCAGTTATTCCGGAGAAGGGACTTCCGAGAAACCGGGTACAATATTATTTTTCAAAGTCACGGACAGAATGCCGAAAGACGACAAAGAAACGCTTGCTCTGATAGCGAATCTTGATTCTGTCTTTAGCCACGAATTGGGGCACGCCAACGAGTGGGGTCAGGATGAACAAATGAGTTTTAAGCAAAGACTGGATTTTCTTTTTGATGTCAGTCAAAAATTTTCGAAATCCACACTTGACGATGGAATTGCCACGATAGAACGAATTGAAAAGATAAATATGTTGGACAAGCAAAAGGAATGGGATGCGAAGGTTTCCGAATACTGGGCGTATTGCTGTAATGGTTATTTTAATTTTCCTGAAGTTTTAAAGCAAACTTTCCCTAGCGATTTCGAGATGGTTGATAAATACGTAAAAATGGAAGATGCGAATTATAATCCAGTAGAAAAACAAGCCCAGAAACAAGAGGTAATCAAGCAAATGGCAGAAAAAGAAGTTCACCCTGTTAAATAATTTTATGACTATAAACTTCACTCACTTCGGCGAAATAACGATTGACGATAAAAAATATCATCAGGTTTTGATTGTGGGGGATGTGGTTGAGGAACGGGATTATAAAAAACTGGAAGAGCTGTTCGGAACCTCCCACGAAATAGGGAATTGGGAGGTTGAGAAATTATTGAGCAACAATCCGGAAATCATTATCATCGGAACCGGCCAAACCGGGGCAATGGAAGTAGGTGAAAAAATAATCAAAAAATTCAAAAACAAAGGTATTGAAACAATAATCGCCACCACCCCTCAAATAATCGAGATTTACAACGAAAAAATCAAGCAGGGCGTCAAAACAAACGCTTTAATACATACCACATGTTGAGGAAAAGCATAAGGGAAAAACCCAGGAACTGGTCTGGAAAAGTGACGAAAGAGAGTAATGCTTTGGATTTGGAAAACGGGGTTTTTATTTGGAAAAATCCGAGAAAAATCGCTTTATCCTTGAAGCAATCCGCTGAAATGAGCGAAAGGAGAAAAGCAAAACCTTTCCAATCCGCAATGTCGATGCTTAATTTCTATATCAACCGCGCGGGAAAGAATTTGCCCGCGGAAAGGAGGAAAGTTCTAAATAAAGCAAAAAAGGAGTTAAGAAAAGTATTTAATAAAACAAACCTATGAAAAAATATTCTGCAAAACCTCCATTTCAAAAAACAGGCAATAAAAAATCGGGTAAAATTTTCCTGAAAATTTTTCCTTCCCGGGAATCTGCAGCAAGATTGGAGCACCGGAATGTGGGAGGAAAAAAATCGGGTAAGTAAAAAATTTACCCGCCCCAGGCAGGCCTGCCAATCCGTAGCCTTGCGTGGAGGATGGGGGCTTGCCCCGTAGATACGCTCTTGGCGAGCGCCAGGCTGTAAGCCTGCGGCGACAAGTAAGTATTCTTCGGTGGTATAATAGAGATATGAAAATAAAAGACTTAGCGAAAATTGAAAGACCAAGGGAAAAATTAATCGCCAAAGGCTCTAAAAACCTCAAAGACGAGGAGCTTTTGGCTATTTTATTAGGAACAGGAATCGAAGGGAAGAATGTTATAGAAGTCGCCAAGCAAATTTTAACCAAATATTCGAAAAGAAAGTTGTTAAAAATGAGTTATAGTGATTTGGCCAAAATAAAGGGGGTTGGTCCGGCTAAAGCCTGTACAATTTTAGCTGCAATCGAATTAACTAAAAGAGCCTTAAATATTCAAGAAGAAACCTTACCAATAATCCAATCCGTAAAAGATGTTTTGGCGCAGGCAGTATATTTGCGCGACAAAACCAGAGAGCATTTTATGGTAATTTATTTAAATGCGCGTAATGAAATGGTTTTTAAAAAGCCGATGTTTATCGGCACCTTGAACGCTAATTTAGTTCATCCGCGAGAAATTTTTAATGAAGCCTTAAAACAAAATGCAGCTTCGGTAATTTTGGTCCATAATCATCCGTCAGGGGATTCAGAGCCGTCAGAAGATGATTTATTGGTTACAAAAAGAATAATAGAAGCCGGCAAAGTAATGGGAATCGACGTATTGGATCATATTATAATTACCAAGACCCATGTGTTCAGCTTTAAAGAAAAGAAGCTAATTTAAGAATTTACTCTTGACACCAGTATTGTTTCGAATATAATAGAAACAAGGCTACTTATCCTATAAAAAAATCGAAACTAACTTGTAGTGAGTTTATCGAACTATGACCAAAAAAGAGATAATTTGGCGAGAAATCTTATTTCAAGCCATTGAAAACAAGAAAATTGAATTTACCCAGAAAGAGCTGGCTCAAAAATATGGCTTTTCATTGAGCACTATTTTTAATGCTTTGAAAATTCCAAGAAGAGTCAGTGCTGTTGAAGGGAAAAGAGGACTTGAAGTTCGAGATATTGATAAATTCTTGCACCTTTGGGCAACTTTTCGGAAGTTCAAAAAAGACATAATCTATCAAACCAATGTCTCAAAAAATGTTCGAGAAATAGAAGGAGAAATGCCGCCCAAGGTAATTTTTGGCGGCTATAGTGCTTTTTTGAAAAAATACAAAGAAGCCCCGGCTGACTATGATAAAGTTTATGTCTATTCGAGCGAAAACGAAGTTGAAGAAATTAAAAAACGCTTTCTCCCCCAAAAAGGTTATATAAATTTAATTGTTTTATCAGCTGACCCTTGGCTTAAGAATTTTGGCAATATAACTCCTGATTGTCAAACCTTCGCTGATTTGTGGAATCTGTCTGAGTGGTATGCCAAAGATTTTCTTAATGCCTTAAAACAAAAAATATTTTAATATGCCCGAGTTTTATCACGATTTAATAACCGAAACGAGTTTTATAACCCTACAGGATTTAAAAAGGAAATTTAATTTTATTCTTATTGGCGGTTGGGCGATTTTTTTGTATACCAAAGCCCTAAAATCAAAAGATATTGATATAATTATTGATTATGATGAGTTGGACAAAATCAGAAAAAATTTTGAAGTTTCAAAAAACGAAAGATTAAAAAAATATGAAGTTAAAATTGAAAAAATTGACATTGATATTTACCTGCCCTTCTTTTCTAATATAGGATTTCCAATTGAGGAAATAAAAAATTACACCCAATCTGTTGAGGGATTTATTGTGCCCATTCCCGAAATTTTATTGATTCTTAAAACTGTTACCCTAATTGAAAGAAGGGGAACAACAAAAGGCAAAAAAGATTTAATTGATATTTTCAGCCTGCTAAAGGAAGGAAAAATCAATTGGCAAAAATACAAAGAATTAGTTGAAAAATATAACCTAATAGAAGTAAATCAAAAATTTAAAGAATTAGTCTCTTCGGCTAAAGCTATTCCAGAGCTCAATCTCTTAAATCACCAGATCTCCCGCTTGAAAAAGGAAATTCTAAAAAAACAAAGTTTTTAGTTTTAAAGCTTGCCCCGTAGTGAACCGACCTCGTCGAGGTTCTACTACCGGGGAGCAAAAGTTAATATAAATCAACGTAAGCAAGTTTTTGGCTTAGTTAAGGAGTTTTTATGCATCCTGACATTTAATATACTTTAGAGTATACTAATTCAGTAAGAGCGGTTTTACGCCCGATATGATAGAACTAGCCAGGAAAGAAAAAGTGTTTTTAGTTGAAAAGGATAAGTTAATATAAAAAAATATGAATTGGTGTTTTGCGATTATCAATAATAAAGCGGGTGAAATATATTTTGATAAGAACAAAAATAGCCAAAAGAGGAAAGAATTAGATTTTTAAAATCGCTGCTGATATTCTATATTTTGTTATTTATTGTGCTTTATCTTATTATCACGATAGGCGCTCCCAGATATGATTGGATGGATGAACCTTTTAGATAAGAATTGTACAATTAATTGTATAATTAATCATATAATTCACTTGTAATGAGTAAAGTCGAAGTATGGGCAGGAGAAAAGACGAAAATTTAAGAAAAGTCCAGCAATCCGGCAAAAAGGGGACCTGCCCCGTATACGCGCCCCTCAAGAGTGCGAGGGTGCCTGCCCCGTAGGTTTATCCTTCTGGGGTAAGACTCCAGATTGAGGTAAACGTTATTCGGGGGTTATCAAAAAACGCGGGAAGGGGATTTTAATAAGTGACTGGTCACGCTAACTACTAATTGCTAAATACTAAATACTAATTTGGGAGTATAATAGAGATATGATGTTATTATTTGATAAATTCCTAATAAAATTTGTTAAAAGTTTTAGCGGTAAAAATCCGATGATTTTTAGCGTTTTAGGTAATATTTTTTCAATGAGAATTATCGGAAATAAAACGCATGGCGATCTCGCAGAAATCGCTCTTACTGAATACATAAATCAATTTATTGGTGGTTATTCGGCGAAACATACAGGCAAGGAAAAGTTTCGTGCAAAAGAATTTGAAGAAGATATAAGAATTACCGAAACAGATACCAAAAAAGAAATTGCTGTTAGTATTAAAACCTATGGTTTTGGTCCTCTTCAGCTTTCTACCAACAAAGATGGATCGATGTTTTCTCTTTTACAAAAAGAAATTGGTAGACGGGGAACAAATGATGTTGGTAAAATAAAAGAGATTTTAAGCAATAAGTGTTTTAAAGATTTTAGTGCCGTTAATGTTTTGCCGTTAATTTATAATGAAAAAGAGATGAAGTTTAAGGTAATAGTTTTTGATTTACAAAAAGCATATTCCTCCGTTAAAAAGATAAAATTTTTTCCACCTCGCAAGATTGGTAAAAAAAAGACATTTCCAATTTATAAATTATTTGGCAACAAAAACGATTATATTTTTGAGGTTAGATATGGCGGCGCAAAAGCTAATGCTTTGCAACGTGGAATGTGGACGCATACAGAAAACGCTGAACCATTTTTCAAAGAATTACTTGCTGGTGGCTATAAAATCAATGAGCCGCTTATTACTCTAATCGCCAAAATTCTCGTTTCTCGCAAAGATACGCACGAAAAAATACTAAAGTATTTTTTCGCCCCTGCTAAATAGACCAAAAGAGTTAAAAATGCTAAAATAATACTAGGGGGTAATCCAGCGTTTTTAGCTTATGGAAACACAAGGAATAAAATATACTGGCTCCAAAAGGGAAATACTTCCTGTTTTATTGGAACAGATAAGGCCGTTAAAGATAAAAACGGTTTTAGATGGTTTTTCTGGCACAACAAGAGTTTCGCAAGCCCTTAAACAAGCGGGATATACTGTTTATGCGAACGATGTTGCTGTTTGGTCAAAAGTATTTGGCGAGTGTTATTTACTAAATAGGAAGCCAACGAATTATTATTTGCCAATTATAGAACATTTAAATAAATTGCCCGGAAAATACGGTTGGTTTTCGGAAAATTACGGCGGCGAACCGAACGGCGGCTCTGCCCTACAAAAAGATGGCAAAAAAAGAATTTGGCAATTACATAATACTAGAAAATTAGACGCAATAAGAGAAGAAATTGATAAAATTGCCAAAGATGAAATTGAAAAATCAGTATTGCTTACCAGTTTGATTATAGCGATGGATAAGGTTGATAGTTCTGTTGGTCATCAGGTTTCATATTTGAAAAAATGGGCTCCTCGCGCTTACAATACGATGAAAATGGAGGCGCCTCGTTTAATCATCGATGATAAGCAACATCGGGTTTATCAAAAAGATATTTTTGATTTAGTAAATGACATTAAAGTAGATTTAGTCTATTATGATCCGCCCTATGGTTCTTCAAACGAGTTAATGCCGCCGTCTCGCGTTAGATACGCCTCTTATTATCATATTTGGAAAACCATTTGTTTGAACGACAAACCAAAACTAGTTGGCGTGGCCAATAGACGAGAAGATGTTGGTGACACGATTTCAGGTTCTATTTTTGAGGAATTTAGAAAAAACGATGAGGGACAATACATTGTTATTGAAACGATAGAAAAATTAATAAAGAGAACACCAGCAAAATATATAGTTTTATCTTACAATAATAATGGCAGGGCTACCTTTCAAGCAATAAAAGACATACTAAAGGATTTAAAGAAAAAAATCTCTATTATTGAAATGGATTACAAAAAGAATGTAATGGCGACAATAACCCGAACAACAAACGAATGGATTAACGGCACCAATGGAAAGAACAAAGAATATCTATTTTTAATAAATAAAAATGAAAAAACAGAAACTATGTCCGAAATTAAAGTTGAAAAAATTGATATTCGTAATCTAGTACCAATAAATCAGTATAAGTTATTTAATTGAGAAAAATTTGATTGGATTTTGAATTTAGCAAAAACCATTGACAATGGTCTTTAATTATGCTAAACTGGGAATAGAATCTAAGCACTAATAGTTAATTATTAACTAGAGAATGCTTAAGGGGAGAATAAGTTATGATTATTCGAATCCCTTGAGCCCAGAACGAAACAAAACTGAATAAATTATAATTTATTCAGTGTAGTATTAGCGAGGACAAAAGAGGGGTTGAATATTTATTGAAAATTCACTCTTTTTGGGTCCTCGTTTTGATTTGTCAAAAAAACAACAGACCCGACGAGGGGTCCGTTGTCCATAATTAGTTTTGCGATAAATGCAATGTGTGCAAGGTCGTACATTTGTCGCAAGTTTCTGTTATTTCTATTATAGTAGAAATTAATAATCCAATAAACCGAGTTACAGAAGGGGTAACTCAGAATTGTTATGAGTGGAGAAAAAACAAACAAAGATAAGCCTAACCGAGAGACAGAGGTTATCGTAGAAATGCCCAATGAGGTCGAGGTTAGTCTAGTGCAAGCTAATGAACTGAGACATTACGAATTATTTCAATGGCTTGTTGCTATATTATTGCCTATAGCCGTAGGATTTTGGACAGCATATTTTACGGGCAATAGAGTAAAAGAGTTACTTTGGAGCGCTTTAATTTTTACGGCGATATCAGCAGTTTTTGTGCTTTTGGCCTTCATATACAGAAAGAAAGTTTTTCATGGAAGCATAAAAAAAGTTGCTTATCTAGATTCTTTTAAAAGCAGAGATTAAACATAAAAATGTTTAATCTTTTTGCCTTTAAAAATAAAGTCGAAAAACCGAATTGCGGACTACCGGCAATTCAAAAATTTAATGATTAAGCGGGCAGAGAAATAATAATACAATGCCATGGAGATTAGTTAAGGATCCAAAATATTGGCCCAAGCTTCCCAGTCTTCCAAAATTACCGAGATTACCTCGATTACCAAAATTGCCGAAAATTCCGCAAATTAGACCAATAAAACCAATTGCACCAATCGGATATAAGTACACTTGGAGGGATTCAAAATAAAAATAAGAGCTAGGATTGATTACAATTCTAGATAGTAATCATCCTAGCTCCCTGTGTCATTATTATTTTACCATAAAAAACATGAAAAGAGAAATTTGGAGCGTTGGTCCAACAGATGACAACAGATTAGATAGTCTTTATATCGCCGCTGAAATAGTTAAGCAGTATGCGGGAACGGATTTGAAGTCTGGCAATATGGATTATGTATTAGAAAAGGTTTATGAAAAACTGGAGGAATTAAGGAAAAAAGAGAAATGAAATGAAAGCGGGCGAAAGCCCGCTTTTAAATTGACATTCGGGGTTGGTGGGACTAAAATGAGGGTGTATGAGGGGATTTCGTCGTCATTATAGATCCTCAAACGGCTTATCACCGAGCGCTAACCGATTTGTTGGGAGTTTAACCTATTTAATTTTTCACTCGTTGGTGTTTTATGTTTCGTATAAAATATGGGGCATACAAATGTTTGATGAATTATGGTTTTATTTAATGCATTTTGTGGCATACTTTTCGGTTAAATTATTCTTAAGAGCCATAGGTTTTTGGGATCATTAAATTTAATTTGAAGAAGTATGGAGAATAAAAATGAGGAAAAAATATTTACTGTTTCGGAGTTTATCGATTCTCTTAACGAAATTTTAGTTGCCCAGAAGGTCGTTATCCAGGGAGAAATTGGAGAAAAAATTGATTGCTATCCGCGATACAGTTTTTTCAATCTGCTCGATAAAAACAAAGATGCTATTCTAAAATGTTTTGTTTGGCAGAACAGATTAAAAGATTTAGGAATTAACCTTGAGCCAGGAATGGAGGTTAAAGTAAGTGGGTATCCGGAAATTTTTAAAAAAAGAGGAAGTCTAACTCTTCAAGTTGAGAAGATGGGTTTAGTTGGTGAGGGCCCCCTGAAGAGGGCATTCGAACTTTTAAAGAAAAAATTGTCTGAAGCCGGTCTTTTTGATTTAGCGAAGAAAAAAGCTGTTCCAAGCTTTTGCCAGAGAATAGGAGTGATTACATCCATGTATGGTAAAGGAGCTTGGCCAGATTTTTCTAGGCACTTAGGAGATTTTGGCTTCGAAATATATTTTTACGATGTCAGAGTTGAAGGGCTTTTGTCGATAGACGAGATTATTGAGGCTATACGTTGGTTTAATGAAAATTTAGTCGATATTGATGTTCTGGTTTTAATCAGGGGTGGTGGTAATTATGAAAGTTTACAATCGTTTAACTCCGAATTAGTGGCAAAGGCCATATTCGCATCTAAAATACCGATTATTTGTGGAGTAGGTCATGAATCTGATGAGACAATCGCAGACTTGGTGGCCGATCGACGAGTTTCGACTCCCAGTATTGCGGCAAGAATTCTAAGTGAGCCTTGGGAGTTAGCAAATTCTCAAATTCCTTATTTTAATAAAAACATTGTTTCTTCCGTTATTAAAATTTATAAAAATATTTATAAAAATATTAATATCTTTGAAAACTTAATTAAGCTAGAAATGGAAAACAAGATAAAAGGAAACGAGAAGAGGTTGAGAAATTTAGTTAAAGATTTAAATCTCTATTTTCTGGGATATTTCGAAAAATTTAATAGATTAGAAATTAAATTTTTAAGCAATCTTAGACTATTAAGGTCCTTTGTGAAGGCTATTAAGTTTAAAGTCAAGCAATTGCCAGTGAATTTGAATAAATTTTTTTATGGATGGTTTAAAAATCTTGAAACCTTGGTAATTAACGAAGAAGAAAAGCTAAATATGGCTAACCCAGAACAAAGACTTAAACAAGGTTATACCATCACGTTTGATGAATTTTCCGGGAAAATTATTAAAGATATTAAACAATTAAAAATTGGTAAAAATCTTAGAACCAAACTTCATAAAGGATGCATTTCTTCAAAGGTCGAAAAGATTTCGGAAAAATAATTTAAATATATGTCAATAGAAAAGTTTAATTTTACAAAAGCATATCAAGAACTAGAAGAGATTAACGAATGGTTTCAACAAGAAGATATTGATTTGGACGAAGGCTTAAATAAATATAGGCGAGGCTTAGAGCTAATTAAAAAATGTCGAGATAGATTAAAGGATGCCGAAAATCAATTTCATGATATTAAAAAAGAGTTTTCTATTCAGGAGAAGGAAGTAAAAGTTAATGAAATTGAGAAAGATATTCGTGATGATGGTGAAACAAAAGAAGTAAGTGGAGAAGATATCCCATTTTAGTTTTAATAGAAAAATAACTAACCAAAATTTAATCCCGAAAAGAAATTATAATTTCTCACGGGACAAGTTTAAGGGAGTATGAATTTTTCAAGAAAGAAAATAATTGAATATAGTAAAAAATATGATGTTAGGTATAAGGGAACGTCTGATGAGGTGGTTGAGAACGAGCTCAAGAGATGGTTTTTAAAACACCGATATTTAGATCGAAGACATTTTATAAAACTTGGTCTTTGGAAATCAAGAAGACAGAAGAAAAATTATGAAAGCGAAGAGAACGATGATTTAACAGTTAAGGAAATGACAAGTTTTGCTCTGCGTACAAAAAGCGAGATAGCTAGAATTAGATCTTTAATGACGCTTAGGGGTGTTTCTTGGCCAGTAGCTTCTGTAATTTTACACTTCGCATTTCCGAATAAATATTCGATTCTTGATTTTCGAGTTATTTGGTCGCTAGGATGGAGTCAGCCAAAATATTACACATTTGATTTTTGGCAGAAATATGTTAATAAATTAAGACAACTCGCAAAGAAATATAAAGTTTCCTTAAGGACATCAGATAAAGCGCTTTGGTATTATTCTAAGGAAAACCAAAAATAAATTTATGAATCAGCAAATTAGTGAATTAATAAGTGGATTTTTTGGAAAATTACTATTGTATTTAGGGCCAATCTTTATTGTTGTTTTGATAATCAAGTATTTATTGCCCGATTTAATTAAGAATCTAAGAAATAAGAGAAAATTTAAAGCTGGCGCAAAATGGCGCAATGATAGGGATTTGATTTATTGGTTAAGAGGAATGAAGCCTTGGGAATTTGAGGAATATGTTGCCGGATTATTTTCAAAATTAGGATATAAGACAGAGAAAGTTGGCGGCGGGTATGACAGAGGAGTTGATGTGATTGCTGAAAAAGACGGGATCAAATACTATATTCAATGTAAAAAATACATAACTTCTGAAGTCGGCGTTGGCGAAGTTCGGGATTTTTACGGCGCAATTGCTGATCATTTGGCGCAAGGCGAGGGTTATTTTATAACTACGAATAAATTCACCTTGGAAGCGAAAAAATTTGTAGAAGATAAACCGATTGAATTGATTGACGGACAAAGTCTTATTAAATATATTCGTCTTGCCGAGAAAGAAACAAAACTATCGCCATCAGAGGTAATAGTGAAGGCGAAAGAGAAATGTCCGCAATGCGACGGAGATCTCGTCGAAAGGAAAGGGAAATTCGGCCAATTCTATGGTTGTTCAAATTATCCAAAATGTAGATTCACAAAGCAGATAAACTAAAAAATAAACCCATAGAAAATTGTATATTTTGCAAAATCGTAAAAGGATTGAGAAATAAAAATTATGTATCATTCAATAATTATTGAAGAAAGCTTGGGAGACAAAAAGGTTTTGGAAAATTATAAAATTTTGCGGACGAAGTTCGAGCCGGCAGAAGGTCCTGACGATATTGATTGGCATTTACATATTATTGAGATTCCGGAACCGGAAAAAGCGATAAAAGAATTTCAGGCGGCGATGGTAAACAATAAGCCATATTATTTTCATATTTACAACAAAGGCAATACAATGATGGTTATATTCAAAGACAAAGTTTTTAATCTTAATCCGAATGATAAATCAACTTGGAAAGATGCTCGTGCATTCGGCGCGAGTAAATTAAACATTCCGACAGAGCAATTGGATTTTTATCCATCGCGAATATCAGAAGAAGACGATTGGTTTAATCGTTAAAATAAATAACCTCATGGAGAATTGTATATTTTGCAAAATCGTAAAAGGAGAGATTGATTCGGCCAAAATATGGGAAAACGAAGAATTTTTGGCGATTTTGGACGTTAATCCGAATACGAAAGGAATGACTTTGCTTTTAACAAAACAACATTATGATTCTTATGCATTTGATATGCCAAAAGATATTTATCAAAGATTTATGGAGGCTACCCAAAAAGTTGCCAAAATCCTGGAAAAAGGTTTGGCTGTAAAAAGAGTTGCAATGGTTATGGAAGGAATGGGAATAAATCATGCGCACATCAAACTTTATCCTTTGTACGGCATAACCGATAAATTTGAAGAAATATGGGCAAAAGAGAAAGTATTTTTCGAAAAATACGAAGGATATATTTCCACTCAACTCGGCCCAAAAGCCGATATTTCCGAATTAAAGAAACTGGCCGAAGAAATAAAAAAATAATCATCACATCGGCTAATTCGCACGAATGTGGCATAAGGAAAATATTTTTGTTATAATATATCCGTATGAAAAACATAAAGAATTTAAGTAGAAAATTAAAGGCTTTGGGTAACGAAAGGCGATTGAGGATTATAGAAGAATTATTGAAACACAAGAAGTTAACCGTTGGAGAAATCAGCGACAAAATAAGGCTTTCTTTTCGCAGCACATCCAGACATTTGAAGGTTTTGGAGAATTCAGAATTCGTGAGCTGGGAGCAGGTTGGCATAAATATATATTATTTCATTTCGCCCGAAGTTCCGGAAAAATTTCTCAAATTGATTAAAACTTAATTAAACTCCACATCGGCTAATTCGCACGAATTAGCCGATAAGGAATTAAAAATAAATCCCAAAATCCCCATGGAAAATTGTATATTTTGCAAAATCGTAAAAGGGGAGATTGATTCGGCTAAAGAATTTTAATCCCATTCTTCGCTAAAGCTTCGACGGGATAAATCAGCGATTGGAAAAAATAAAAATCGCCTTTTCCCGCTATTAAATCGGGACAAGTGGGCGATTTTTTGGTAGAATAAAGATATGAAGAAAGAAGAAATTGTAAAAGATTTTACAAAAACCAGCCCTTCGGAGATTCTCTCAGGTGATTTTGTGGGGGATTTAGAATTGCGATGGAAGAGAATGAATGGATTGGTCGATAATATTCTTTCGCGATATCGTAATCCAAAAATTTTAGATCTTGCTTTGGGCGGAGGCCACGACAGCATTTTTTTATTAAAGAAAGGATACGATGTTATTTCTAATGAAATTGATAATGCAATGATTAATCGGGCGACAGAAAGAGCAAAACAGGAAGGAGTTAATCTGACTGTTCGGAATGTTCAATGGGAAGACATTGGTGATTCCCCCGAATATAGGCCGGAGGAATTTGAATTTATTTTTAGCTTAGGAAATTCATTCCCGAACTATCTTTTGCAAAAAGAAGATAGAGAGAAATCTCTGGCAGGGCTTTGGAAAATTATTAAACCCGGCGGCACATTACTTTTTGATGCCAGAAATTTTGATTATATGATTCAAAACGCTGAAGAAATTTTAAAGAATCCCGAATGTAATTTTCGGTATAAAGGAAATACTACTTTTCTTAACAAAGATACAGTTTTTGGTTTCCCGATAGAAATTTCTTCAGAAAAAGTGCATTTTATTTGGAAGCATTATAAAAACAGGGAATATACTGAATTGGATTTATGGCCCGCTACGGTTGATAATGTAACAAAAATGATAAAAGAAGTGTTGGGAGACATAAAATTTGATATTTATTTTGATTATCGAAGACAAAGAGCAGCCCATTATGATTTTGTCCAGTATGTATTAAAAAAAAGTTGATTAAATAAAAATTAAAATTATGAGAAAAAAATCTAAATCTAAAAAAGGATTGGTTGTAACGCCAGCCGAATATGCAAAATGGCATAAAGAGAATGGCCCCTGTGGAAATAGAAAAGAACACGCCGCCTGCATGAAGAAATGGGGCATTAAGATTGCAAAGAAAACCAAAAAATCCCGCTGAGCGGGATAAGTTTGAGGGAGTATGAAAAAATTATATTTAGATATTGAAACAATTCCAGTATCGGAGGAATTTCATAATGACCTCCGTCTTTTGCATGATAAAAAGAAAAAGAATGAAGATTTCGAGCAATTTTTAAGACAGACAGCGTTTGATGGTTCCTTTGGAATTATCGTCTGTATAGGTTATGCGATAGATGATGGAGAAGCTAATGTTTTACACAATAAAGAAGAAAAAATAATGCTTAAGGAGTTTTGGGAGATTGCCAAAGATGCGAATTTATTTATAGGCCACAACATCATGGATTTCGATTTGAGATTTATCTATCAGAGATCGGTTATTAATGACGTTAAGCCCACACGGGATTTAAGTTTTGCCAGATATAGAAATTATCCTATTTACGATACGATGAAAGAATGGGTAAAGTGGTCTTTAAATTCTTTGAGTTTGGGGCATTTGGCCCTAGCGATGGGTATACCAACTCCGAAAGATGAAATCGATGGATCGCAAGTTTACGAATTTTATAAAAAAGGAGAACTCCCAAAAATTTTAGCTTATTGCAAAAAGGACGTAGAAACAACCCGAGCTGTGTATAAAAAGATGACATTCGCATAAATAAAAAATAAAAATATGAAAATTGGAATTATTGGTTCCATGCAATTTACGGAAAAGATGCTTGAATACCGTGATAAGTTAATTGAAATGGGTCACGATGCTTTTGTTACCGATCTCCATAAGAATTTGGTTGGTAAAACTGACGAAGAAAAAGAGAAAATAAAACTTTATCAAAAGAACAATATGGATGCAATCAGAGAATTTTGGAGAACCATGCAGGGAGCCGATGCGGTATTAGTTTTGAATTTTGACAAGCATGGTATAAAAAATTATATCGGCGGCAATACCTTGATGGAAATTGGTTTTGCTCATGTTTTAAATCAAAAGGTGTTTTTATTAAATCCCATTCCGGATATTCCTTTTTATAAAACCGAAATTGAAGCAATTCAACCAGTTATTCTTAATGGTGATTTGAGTAAAATTAATTAAAAAATAAATTTATGAAAAAAACATCTCAAGGCGGATTTTCCGCAATAATATTAGTAGTGATTATTGTTGTAGTAATTATTGGTGGGGGACTTGTAGCCTGGAAACAGGGATGGATATCAAAATTTTCGGGTGAAACCGCTAATTGGAAAACTTATGTAAATGATGATTACGGTTTTGAGTTCAAGTATCCGCAAACATGGCAATTAAATTCTGATGTAAGCCCCAGTGCAACCCATCTCTATGTTAATTTTGCGAAATTTTCATCGCTTATTGACAATAAAGAAACCTGTATTAATGGCATATGTTCACGGAAAGACCCCACAGAAGATCAACAGATTATCAACCAAGCTTCTGTTGGTGATGAAATAAAAACGAGTTCCGGTCTTCCGGGCAAAGTCGTATCCATAGGAGGCGTAAAAGGATTCCGTTTCTTGGGGTATAATCCTCAAGCCAGGGCTTATAATACCGGTGTCGTGGTATTTAACAGTCAAGTAGACCGAATAGAATTAAGCATGTCAATCGCAGCCCCAGATGAAACTCAAGCCGAAAACGATAAACTTAACAAGGATTTTGATCAAATCATTTCTACATTCAAATTTACAAAATAAATCAATAAACTAGATCTGTCGCTGTAAAAAACAGTGTCAGGTCTATTTTTGAGAAATAAAAAATAAACCCATGGAGAATTGTATATTTTGCAAAATCGTAAAAGGAGAGATTGATTCGGCAAAAGAATTTTAATCCCATTCTTCGCTAAAGCTTCAACGGGATAAATCAGCGAGTAAAATTTTATGGGAAAAAGATATCAAAACAGAGACCCGAAATTGGAGACTTCGGCCAAGATTGTTGGTTTTTACGAAAGAGAATTTTATTGTTTTTCGAATTTTTCCAGTTTCTCGGTTAAGTGGAGAGGGAGACTTTGGCAAACTTCCGAGCATGCATATCAAGCGTCGAGATTTGTGGGTGAAAAACCTAAAATTGCCGAACAAATATTTAAAGCAAGATCCGCAGACGATGCCTACAGAATTGCCAGAAAAAATTTGAGAGATGACTTCGGCAAATATAGAGTCAGGGATATTAAAAACATGGAGGATATCATCAGACACAAATTAAGACAAAATCCGTACGTAATGCATAAGTTGATGCAAACAGGAAAAAGACTTATTATCGAAGATTCTCCAAAGGATAGTTTTTGGGGATGGGGACCAAAACGAAACGGCAGAAACGAACTGGGAAAAATTTGGATGAAGCTTAGAAAAGAAATTATCGAAAAGTAATCCCGCTGAGCGGGGCGGGTTGACATAGATTTTAAAAGCAATATAATTAAATCAATGGATAAGGGTTATACCGAATTAATTCAATATTTGGACGAAAAATTCTCAAAAATAGATGCGAGATTCGATAAAGTTGATATTAGGATAGATCAATTGGTTACGGCTATTGATAAATTAGCCAAGGCAGTAGAGGATTTAAGACAAGAATATTCCGCAATAGCCGCGATAATCGATAAACATGACAAATGGATTCACCAGCTTGCCGAAAAATTGGGAGTTAAATTGGAATTCTAATTAAAATTTTGTATTTGTATTAAGGCCCCGAACGTAAGTGAGGGGCTTTTTTATTTCCCGGGTTTTAAATTGACTCGAATAGCCCAAAGATATACGATAAAAGAGTAAGAATTTTAATCAGCGATTAGAATATGAAAAATAAAAAAATTGATTTATTGGTAAGGGCAATTATTGAATTAGATGGAAAAATCTTAGTTTGCAAGAAAAAAGGCAGAAAGTATTATTTTTTTCCGGGCGGACATGTAGAATTTGGAGAAAGCGCAAAGAAAGCTTTGAAGCGAGAAATTAAAGAAGAGTTAGGATTAAATATAAAAGAATGTTCTTTTATTGGCGGTTCGGAGCATTCATTTATTGAAGACGGGAAGAAATATCACGAGATTAATTTAGCGTTTCGGACGAAAACTGATGAATTAAAAACAGAAAGCAAGGAAGACCATCTTCAATTTTTTCTCCTTGATAAAAAACAATTAATCAAACAGATTGTTCTCCCTGAAGCGTTGAAAAAAGCTCTTTTGAAATGGTTCCGAAATAAAAAAATATTTTGGGCAAGTCATTGGGATAATTGATTTTGAAATCAAAAATAAAGAAAATAAAAATGAAAAATAATTTATGAATGAAAATGAAACGAAATTTATTGTTAATTAAGAAATTTTTTCAAAAAATTGTCAGATTGATTACGATTGGCAATAAAAAGCCGCGAATATTCAAGAAGTTGGGATTTGGGTTTTGTTGGAACGATAATCTGCTTAAAAATATTGACGAACCAATAAGAGAATCGGATATGAACAAACTGTTATGGAATCTGGATTTGCCATTTTGGGAAGAAGAAAAAATCGATGATTGGAATTTAACGCTAAGAGAGGTTATTCAGAATCCCAAACATTATCCTAATCATTACCAAAGAATTTTAAAAGCCGATTTAACTTATCCGATCTGTATTGCAAAAAGCAAAAATGGAAAATGGTTTGTGTTAGACGGGACTCATCGTTTGGCAAAGGCATATATTGATAATTTAAAAACAATAAAGGCAAAAATAATTCCAAACAACAAATTATTGGAAATTATTAAAAAATAAAAATATGAAAATAGGAGTATTCGGAGTTATATTTGATGATAAGAAACGAGTATTGTTGTGCCATCGCCGAGATATAGATTTATGGAATTTGCCGGGCGGAGGATTAAAAGGCAAAGAGTCGTCATGGGAAGGAGTAAAAAGAGAAATTAAAGAAGAAACAGGATTAGAAACAGAAATCGATAGAATATCCGGAATTTATTTTAAGCCAAAACAAAACGAAATAGTTTTTGCGTTTATTTGTAGGATCAAAAGCGGAAAAATCAAATTAACCGACGAATCTGATGCGACTGAATACTTTGATTTTAAAAAACTTCCTTCCAATACCGCGCGAAGGCAAATTGAAAGAATAAAAGACGCTTTTAACAAGAAAGGCGAAGTTATTATGAAAATTCAATAAAAATTAAAAAATAAATCCTAAAGTACAGTAAAACTGACTTCAGGATAAATTTATGGAGCAATTTGCAATTCAACACCCGTTTCTTATTGTATTGCTTGTTTTGTGGACGCTTCCTTGGAAAGGAGTGGCGTTATGGAAAGCGGCAAAGAATAATCACAAACGGTGGTTTATCGCTCTTTTGGTGATAAATACATTAGGAATTCTTGAAATTCTTTATATTTTCGTTTTCGGCAAAAAACATAAACCCGAAATCAAGGTCTAATCGATGGCGGGCAGGGAAGAATTTTAATCAGCGGGTGGAAAAATTTATGAAAAAAGTTATAATAATCATTTCTATAATAGCCGGAGCCTTGTGTGCTCTTGTTTTTATATTCTTTTTAATTAAGCTTCTTGATTTGGGATTTTTAAAATCAGAAATTACAATGTATTCTGCCATATGTAGGGAAAAGGTGATTTCAGGCACTTGCAAAGATTCTCATTCCTACCTAGATAAGGTTACCTTTAAGGTGTCATCAAAAATGCAAAAAGCCGTGTATTGGGGAGAACGGGAAGACGGAACCGAAAAAATCGGATTATCGACAAATTGTATCGTAACAAATCGCAAAAACTGGTCTTGTATGTCCGGCAATAAATCTTCAGAGTTCGGTTTTACGGGTGGACAATTCTGGGAACGTAATTCAACAATCGGAATCTGGCAAGAAATACATGACACCATAGGTATTCCCGAAGGCTACCTGAATGAAAATATATATTATGTCTCAAAAATAGAATGGTTTAAAATGCAATGCGAGGACGACATAAATAATCCTTATTGGTGTTTTTTCTTAACAGCCATAAAAGATTAGCTAAAATAAATAGTGAGTAGCGGGGTGGGGTAAATTTACTTAACCTCTTATAATATAAGAAATCGCCTTTTTATTAAGGCGATTTTTTAATATGATGATAGCATAAGAATTAAAATAAAATTATGAGAAAAAAATCTAAATCTAAAAAAGGATTAGTTGTAACGCCAACCGAACATGCAAAATGGCATAAAGAGAATGGCCCCTGTGGAAATAGAAAAGAACACGCCGCCTGCATGAAGAAATAGGGTATTAAGATTGCAAAGAAAAAATAACAGAATTTCGCAAAAAAATCGGTCACGATAGCCATCGAACCGGTTTTTTGATTCCCGGGTTTTAAGATTGACAAAATCATTAAATAGTTTTAAGATAATAAAATAAAGGAGGTTATAATGAAACAAATGTTCATTGAAAAAAGAATAGGAAATGATTTCATTCTGATTAACTATTCCGCACAATCCATGCTAATTTTCGACAAGAATGGCAAGAAAGTTTGGGATCTGTTAAAGGCCCTGAATTATGATTTCGACAAGCTTAAAAAAATGGTCATTTTGCCGGCAAAGGAAAGACCAGAGTTCGAGAAATTTGTTTCCCATCTGCAAGACTTCTTTAAGGACACTATCGGTTCGCAAGGAGTCGGTATTTCTTTGCACAAATTTTTTATCAAAAAAGATGTACCTTTATTGGTCGGCCTAGAGATCAATCAGACATGTCAGATGAGGTGTCGTCACTGTTACAATGCATCAAATATACCGAATACTGATTTACCTATTGAGCTTATTGATAAGCTTTCGGATGATTTGGTGCTTTTAGGAACGCCGTATGTCGTTATTACCGGCGGCGAACCATTACTGCATCCCGATTTTCTTGAAATTTGCCGACTACTTACGAAAAAAGGTTTAGCCGTTAAGGTGTTTACTAACGGTTTCGCGATGACGGAATCTATAGCGAAATCACTTGCAGATATGAATGTTTTTCAGGTTGGATTTACGCTTTTTGGTCATAATGCCGAACTGCACGAATACATCAGTCGGGTTCCGAGTTCATTTAAGAGAATTGTTGCTGCAATCGAGATGGTTAGAGAATATCAAACCAACACCGATGTAACATTTTTCTTTATGAAGCACAACTTTGAAAAGCGCCAAGAAATGTTTGAGTGGGCGCGCAAAGAATTGGGTATCGAAGCAAGTTTCTCTTTTTCGATTACTCCGTCTGAATCCGGATCATTGGACCCATTAGAGCTTGAAATAACTCAAGAACAGCAGTATAATTTATTCAGGGAACAAGACATTCATTACGACCCGTTGGTTTATGGCAACGAAAAGGTAAATCCTTGTATGGCGGGAAAAGCATTATGTGCCGTAAAGTTCGATGGAACCGTTACACCCTGTGTTTCTTTGCTGTACACTGTTGGCGATTTAAAAAAAGAAAGATTCCTGGATATTTGGAGGAATTCACCCGAAATGAAGAAGTTTAAGTTTTTGAAACTTCAGGACATCAAGGATTGCAATCGTTGCGAAAACAATCAATTCTGCCTACGTTGTTATGTCAGCGCCGCCTTTCTGAATAATGTTTGGGGAAAAGATCCTCATGCATGTCGTATTGCGGAAACGATCAGAAAAGCCACGGAAAAGAAATAATTTTTGAAAATCCAAACAGGAGGTGCCCCATGAAAAAGGGTATCAGGCTGAGGAAAGCGCCGAAAGTGAAGGTCCTGAGCAGGGCTCAGAGCTTTTGTCGGGTGCGCAAGGAAGGTATGCAACCGATGTGGCGCGTGGTCTGCAAAGTTGACCACTGAGACGATCGTCTCCCGGCCTAGGGGCTGCTTTGAAAAACAAAGCAGCCCCTTTTTTATTTCCCGGTTTTTAAAATTTGACCCTTCACCTTTATTCGTGATAATCGGAAAAACGGAATTTAATAAAGCGCGTTGATTGTTTACATAAAACCCAAAATGCGCGGGAAAAGGTGATAGGGTTGACCCTGCACCTATCTCAAATTGTGGCAGTCTAACCATATCGGCCAGAGGCGAAGCCGCCTTATGGCTTTGGATAAAATTATACCAAGATCGCGATTAAGATAGGTGCAGGGTTGACATTGATTTAAATTTTTGATATTATAAGCATACAGCGATGAAAAAACTTGCGCTTTTGGCGCGGTTTTTTTAATGAATTAAGAAAATTTATGGAAATAAGAAACATAGCCATTATTGCTCACGTTAACCACGGCAAGACCACCTTGACCGATGCTTTGATGCGCCAGACCGGAATGGCGGACGAAAGCGTTAGCATGGACTCTAATGCCTTGGAACAAGAAAGAGGAATTACAATTTATTCCAAAAACACCTCAGTGCCTTATAAGGGAACAAAAATTAACATTGTTGATACTCCGGGGCATGCTGATTTTAGCTCGGAAGTTGAGCGGATTTTGCGTTCTATTGATTGCGTTTTACTCTTGGTTGATGCCCAGGAAGGGCCAATGCCCCAGACAAAATTTGTTTTAAGAAAATCATTGGAACTGGGGCTTAAGCCGATTGTGGTTATAAACAAAATTGACAAACCGACAGCCAAGCCGGAAGCAGTGCATGAAATGGTTTATGAATTATTTTTGGATTTAGGCGCAAATGACGAACAATTGAATTTCAGCACAATTTATTGTTCTTCAAGAGAGGGGATTGCAAAATTAAATTTAAACGACAGTTCCGACAATCTTAACCCTTTATTGGATTTGATTTTGAAAAAAGTTAAGCCAGCTTCAATTCCGGAAATGACAGACAAGCTATTAAGCGCCCAGCCGTTTAATTTGGCTTACGATAATTTTTTGGGCAGGTGCGCGATTTCGAGGATTTATTCCGGCAAAATAAAATACAATCAGGAAGTTACAGTAAAAAACCCGGAATCATCGAGGCGTTATAAGGTTACAAAGCTTTTTGCTTTTAATGGATTAAACCGACAAGAAGTTGAAGAAGCGGCTGCCGGAGACATTGTAATGATTGCCGGTTTAAGCGATATTGAAATTGGCGAGACCATTGTTGAAAATATTGAACAGAAATTATTGCCGGCAATAAAAATTGACGAGCCGACAATTTGTTTGAATTTTTTGGTTAATAATTCTCCTTTTACCGGAAAAGACGGGAAACTTGTAAACAACCGTCAATTAAAAGAAAGATTAAAAAAAGAGCTCGAAGTAAATGTCGGCCTTAAAATAGATTTTTCAATCACCCATTATTACAAGGTTTATGGCCGAGGAGAATTACATATCGCAATTCTTTTGGAAAACTTAAGGCGTGAAGGATATGAATTACAAGTTTCAAAACCCCACGCCATTATTAAAGAAGAAAATGGCAAAAAACTTGAACCATTTGAAGAAGTAACAATAGATATTCCTGAAGAATTTTCCGGGGTTGTTATCGAAAAACTGTCCAAACGAAGAGGCCGGTTAATGGATGTTAAGAAGAAAAATAAACAAATAAGGTTATTGTTTGAAATTCCTACTCGCGGACTTTTGGGATATAGAAACGAATTTATTATAGATACCAGGGGAAGCGGGATTTTATGCACCCACTTTTTGGGTTTTAGGCCGTATGCCGGAGACGTTAACAGCAATGAATTGGGCTCTATGATTTCTATGGCAACAGGAAAAGCACTGGCTTATTCTTTATGGAATTTACAAGACAGGGGAACTTTGTATATCGGGCCTGGCGTAAATGTTTACGAAGGAATGATAATCGGCAACACTTCTAAGGGCTATGATATGGAGGTCAATCCAATAAAGGGCAAGCATTTAACCAATATTAGAGCAGCTGCGTCAGATGATCCGATTTATTTAACTCCGCCATGGGAATTAACTTTGGAAAGTGGCTTAAGCATTATGAATGATGATGAATATCTGGAAGTGACTCCTAAAAGCGTAAGATTGCGAAAACAGCTTTTAACCGAATTAGAAAGAAAAAGAGCCAAAAAATAAGAATTTAAAAAATAAACCCCGAAGTATAATAAAATTAAGTACGGGACAAGCCCCGAACTATAACAAAGTTAAGTACCCCAGAAGGAAAGCAAAGCTTCCTACGGGGTAAACGGGGTAAATTTGAGGGAGTATATTTTAAAAAAATAAATAAAGGTCGCAACTATAATAAAAAATAAAAGACAATAAAAAAATGGGCGTAGGATGGGCAAATAAAAAAAGACGCGATAGAAAGGCAAAAAAGAGAAACAAGAATACGTATAAATCAAGGAAAAAATAACAGAATTTCGCAAAAAATCGGTTGCGGTGGTCATCGGGCCGGTTTTTTGATTCCCAGAGTTTTTATTTATAAAAAAAAGAGGGAGCTCTTGTTAGAGCTCCCCATGGAAAATTGCAGGATCCTATCTTTAAAAGGGTTTAGGATCCCATGGCATTCTGATATGTTGGCCTTTCTCAATTCGAAGGGTCGTATGTCCTTGGGAAATATTCCCCAAGCGGTCTACACGAAACGTATCGTGCATATCGCCCCTATCGAGAGGAGTTGGCCCCATCGACTGAATGCCAAAGCCGTTTTTGAGGGGCAAGAAACCACTCATGTGGCACCTCCTTTTTTAAGAGTGCACTTTAAGGATAGCATATCGGAATGGTTTGTCAATAGATTTTTTGTTTCGAGCAAAAGGCGGTTTATTTCATTAAATAATCCCTTTTTCAATACAAACAACGATTCTTCCAGGGTTGTGTTTTTGTAAATTTTCAACAAGTCTGTGAAAGATATGATTTTCGAGTTATTCTGATAGTATTTTACGAAATAGACATAGGTCAAGGTGAACTGTATCCCCGTCAGAGTTTCTTTAAGATTATTGTTTCGATAATAGTGTTTTGTCCACTCGAAGAAGGTTTTTGCTCGCTCAAGAAGGTATTTTCTTGTTTTTTCGGTTGGTTGGATTTTTCTGATTTCGGTTTTTAGATTGCCGATATTTTTTCCGTAGATAAGTTTACCGGTGAGAATTGGGTCAATTGCCATGGGGTCAAGGTTTTTTATTGATTCTTTAAAAAATGATTCGCTCATATAGACGACATCAAGCGGGAATTTTCTTGTGACACCATAGTTGATAAGAAGTTTTGTCGATACAATAAAAAGATCGATATCTCTGCCGTCGCGATTTCCGTACCAAATGATAAATTTTACCATTTTTTCCGGAAATACAGAAAATAGTCTTTCCAGTATCCACTTTTTATTCATTTTTATCCTCCATTATTATTAATGTACGAGATTATACAGTAGCGCGTTTTTAGAGAATAGTCAATCCCATTGTAAAAAACACCAAGCCCCGAGCATAAGCGAGGGGCTTTTAAAATTGTTCAGACAATGGTAGGATTGTAGTGTATGAAAAATAAAACAAATAAAAATTATCGCAGGTCGAAAAGATTAAGCCGTTTGCAGAAAAAAAGACATCCCAAAAAAAGAAGAAAGAGCTCAAGAGATTCTTCAAGGCGTAAAAATAAAAAATAAAACACATTTGATTATTTATGCTTAAGCTCAACATCAAGGCAACCAACATAAAATTAGATGATTTTCTTTACGATTATATCCAGGAAAAGATCGGAAATTTGGATAAATTTACCGAAGGGATCGACAGTAATGCCCAGGTTTGGGTGGAGGTTGGCAAGCCATCGAAGCATCACAAGAAAGGAGCGGAAGAATTTTATGCCGAAGTAAATATCGAGTTATCCGGCCGCGGAAGAACCCTGATAAGGGCGGAAGCCAAACAATGGGATTTAAAAATGGCTATCGACGAAGTAAAGGACAAGCTTCAGCAGGAGTTGAATAAATACAAGGGGAAGCAGGAAGCCAAGTACAAAAAAAGCGCCAGAATAGCCAAGAACTTGCTTAGATTTTCACCCGTAGGTTGGTTTAATTGGATTAAAAGAAAAAGGGGGAAGCAGCACGAAAAAACTTAATTCATCCGTAGAATAATGTTATATTGAATTAAGGTAGTTAAAAAGGTCGCAACTATAATAAAAAATAAAAGACAATAAAAAAATGGGCGTAGGATGGGCAAATAAAAAAAGACGCGATAGAAAAGCAAAAAAGAGAAACAAGAATATGATTAGAGATAAATCAAAGAGAAGATAACGGAAATCATTGACCCTTCACCTTTAGCTAAAGGTGAAGGGTTGACATAATTTTGTTTATCTGCTAAATTAAAATCTCACCCTAAAAGTGAGAATTTTAATTTAAAAAGAGGAGAAATGAACGTAAATCCGGAGGAATGCAAAACGTGCAAATTTTTTCCCGATAACTGTCATTATCAGAACAACGAGGGCGAGAATTTGAGTTTTCTTATCGTCAATTCCGACGGAACCTGCCAGAAACGACAACCGGCAGACAAATCAATCTCCGAGCCAAGGAACTAACCCCTTGGCTCTTTTTATTTCCCGGGGTTTTAAAATTCTCCTGAATTTGATAGAATAAAGATGTGATTACCGATTTTACGCAAAAAGTTTTAGCTATAGTCGCTAAAATCCCGAAAGGGGAGACTAAAGGTTATAAAGAAGTGGCGAGGCTGGCCGGCAGGCCGCGAGCTTATCGAGTGGTGGGGAATATTTTGCATAAAAATCAAAATCCCAAAATTCCCTGCCATCGGGTGATTCGCAATGACGGCTCTTTCGGCGGATACAGATGGGGCGCCAAAAAGAAAGCAGAAATTTTAAAAAGGGAACTTAAGAAATAAAAATCCATACAAAATGTCTTTTCTTTTCAAAAAAATAAAAACAAAATGGTGGGTGATGATTTTAATTTATCTTCTTTTCGCTTCTTTAATTGTCTTATTCGAAGTTTTGATAATAAAATAGCGGGAAAAGGAAAATTGACAGGATAGCAATAGTGTGCTATCCTGTTTTTGAATTCAAAAAAGCCCGCCCAAGGCGAGGCAAGGAGGAAAAATTGACCAAACTATACAATAAGCTGGTTCGCGACAAGATTCCGGAGATTATCGAAAAAGCGGGGGAGGAGCCGCAAACGAGAATTTTGGGTAAAAGAAAGTTTGTCTGGGAAATAAAAGAGAAAATTCGGGAAGAAGCCGTCGAACTTCTTGTTGCCAAGCGCAAAAAACAAGCTATTAACGAAATTGTCGATGTTCAGGAACTGATCGATACCCTGATTGCGGAAATGGGCATAACAAAGTTTGAACTTTGGGAGCTTCAGAGAAAAAAGAACGAGAAGAGAGGAGGATTCAGAAAGCGGTTGTTTTTAATCAAGACAAAGGCAATGTCTCGATCCGTCTAAGGCGGAGCGGGGCTTTTTTATTTCCTGGGTTTTAAAGTTTAGCGATTTTTATGGTAGAATGGAAGTATGAAAAAGAACACAAAAACAATTTTATATTTTGCCAAGAATTTGTCGATTGTTTTGGGTTTGGTTTTGATTTGGCGGGGGGTTTGGTATGTTTTGGACGGCGTTGATAGATTATTATTCGGAGGAAGTCATATCTGGACAGCAATCGGTGGAGTAATTTTTGGTCTTTTGATTATTTATCTTCCGGATAAAGATCTGAAAGAAATAGAGAAACTATAATCGGTAAAAACACTTGACAAGAATAAATATAATTGCTATAATGGATTTGGATAATCAAGATTCTTTTCTAAGGAGGAAAAGCCAATGGGAAAAGAGCAAGGAACAGGAACGACGGGATTGCCTCCTGTCGGGCCCAGAGACGAAGAAACTTTCGTGTATTGTTCCATGCCGGGATGCGGTCGACAAATCGACGTGCATCTACCTGAGGGGTCGCCATACACCATTGATGGCTGCCCGATCTGCGAAAGCTGTGCCATAGAACACTAGGCATCAGCAAACGGACACCCCCGGTTGAGTCGTAAAAGGACGATGAGACCGGGGTTATTTTATTTTCGGGGTTTTAGAGTTGTTTTCGATGTTTTGTTCAAAGCCGTATTATGTTATAATTCAATTATGGCCGAAGGAGATTTCAATTTTTCTAAAAAAGAATCCTTGCCTGAGATAAAACAAGAAGGAGGTATGTTGAAAAAAATAAAACGCCCGAAAGTTTTGTATATCGTAGGCGCTTTTTTAATTATTGTTCTTATCGCTGTTTTTGTATTGATTGGTCTTAAAAAAGAAAAATATGAAATTTCTAGTTTTGAATTGACGCCGAAAATTGCCGACGGAGCAGGCATAAATCCGGAAACAGGTTTTATTCTTAAGAGCACAGGCGATTTAAGCGAATCAGCTATCGAGAAATATCTTAAAACCGAGCCGCAGATTGATTTGAAAATCAAAAAAATTTCTTCCGGCAGCAGTACTTTTGAAATTACTCCCAAAGAAAAACTTCCCGAGAATAAAATTTTAGTAATAAAAATCGAAGATGGTCCGATTGCCGAAAAAGAATACAGTTGGGCATTCCAAATAAAGGCGCCATTCCAGGTAATTTCCACCCTGCCCAGAGACAAGGGAAACTCCGTGCCGTTAAATACCGGTATCGAAATAATCTTTAATCGAGAAAATATAATTGAGCCGGAAAAATCTTTCGAAATAGAGCCCAATGTTCAGGGAAAATTTCAAATTCACAGAGATGTTCTGGTTTTTGTTCCAAGCAAGGAGCTACAGCCGGAAACCATTTATACCGTAAGAATCAAAAAGGGAATAAAGATTAAAAACAGCAACGACGAACTATCGGAAGACAAGACTTTTCAATTTGAGACTGGCGAGAAAGGATACATTGCCAATCAGCCATATCTGAACTTTGATAAAATGTTCTGGGAGTTCAATCCCGACAACGAGCCGGCTTTCGGTATTTATTATTCGAATATAAGTGCTGCATCGAGTCTGCCGGTGAAAGTGTATCGTTTCAATAATGTTGATGAATTTACCAATGCCTATAAAAGTTCAATAAGGACAGAAAACGGTTGGTGCAGATTCAATCGCTACAAGCCCTATCAGGCTTCGGAAAATAAAAAGATTTTTGAGGGGAGCGTCGCGATAGAAAAGCAATTAAATAATGATTTTATAAGGATTCCCCAGAAACTTAACGAGGGTTTTTATCTTTTGGATTTAACCATTGACAAAAAATCTTATCAGGCCTGGTTTCAAGTCACAAAAATAGCAAGTTATTTGGCGGTAAGCGGGACAAAAAGTTTGGTTTGGTTGAAATCTTTGGACGACGGCAAGTCAGTGGAAAATGCCAATATAGTTTTCGAAGATAAACAGATAGGCAAAACGGGCTCCGACGGCGTTGCTCAATTCGATACCCCCGAATCACTGATTTCGAAACCAACAGAGAATTATTATGCATATTGGAATGAGCCGCCTTATTTTTATGTCATCAAGGCACAGGGAAAAGAATTAGCTATCCCGATTGAATCACGCTACGGAAGCTTTTATAAGATAAGGAAATCAGATGAGTGGTGGGATTTTCTGTCTTTGGATAAAACCATATATTTACCCGATGACACCATAAAATTCTGGGGTATCGTAAAACAGAGAAACGGCAGTGACGTAAAAGGCGAAGAGATTACGATGCAAATATCAAATTATTATTGGTATGGATATTCGCCGGAGGATGTGACGGCATACGGAGAAACCAAGGCAAAGATAAGTGATTTTTACACCGTTACCGGTGAAATTAATTTTTCCGGAATGAAGCCGGGCACCTACCAATTAATTGCGAGAAGGGGAAACGAAGTTATAACCTCAGCCAACATAACCATTGCTGCCTATATTAAGCCAGCCTACAAGCTTATTTTGAGTCCCGCCAAGAAGGCCATATTTGCGGGTGAGGGCATAAATTTCAAGGTTAGGGCGGAATTTTTCGACGGCACGCCGGTTTCCGGTTTGAAAGTAAAATATGAGGGTAACTTCAACGAATATTTTGAGGGCACCGTCAATTTGAATGCCCAGGGCGAGGGGCAATTCAGCATTCAGACACAATATACTCCGACCAATATCAAATACGGATATGAGTACGGCTGGCCAAGATATTTATCCGCGAATATTTCACCCGTTTTATCCGAGGAAGGGGAAATTTCCGATTCTGCGTATGTGCTTGTTTTCGGCCCGGAAATAGATTTACAGGTCAGGCAGAGCGTCGGTGATCACTTGAACAAGTTTAGGATAATGACAAAAGAGATACTGCTTGATAAGGTGGAAGCGGGCCAGCCATTTTGGATTTCCGAAAATTATCTCGGAAATCCGGTGGCCAATCAGAATGTTAGTATAGAAATAATCGAGATAATCCACAATAAAACAGAAGTGGGTAAAAGCTACGATTTTATAAACAAGGCGACTTATCCTATTTACAGCTACTCTCTGGAAGAAAAATTTGTCAAAAAAGATTCCGTGAATACGGATGCAAACGGCGAAGCTCTTTTCGAATTCTCGCCGGAAAATGAAAAACAATACAGAATTGTCTTTACGACCTACGACAGGAACAAGCGCATAACAAAAAAGATAAATTACGCTTACGGCAGTTCCTCATCGTGGTTTGATGACTACAGATGGGGGGAAGATATGACATTGGTTGATTTGACGGAAAATAAAAACAATTACAAGGTGGGTGATAAAGTTTCTTTGCAAATTCAGAACAGCGCCAAAAGTTCGCCTCCGGCCGGGGACAAAAAATTCTTGTTTTACAGGTTAATTGGCGGAATAGATTCCTACAAAACAGACAACTATCCGACCTACGATGATACTTTCCAGAATGCGTATATTCCCAATGTGTCTGTTACGGGTGTCTGGTTTGACGGAAAAATTTTCCACGAGACCTGGCCAGCCAATTTATCCTTTGATTCCGAAGAAAAAAGATTAACCATAAACACCAAAACAAATAAAGAACAATACAGACCCGGCGAAGAAGTTAATCTTTCGATACTGATTAAAGATAAAGATAACAAACCAAAACAGGCAGAAGTAAATATATCGGCGCTGGATGAAGCGGTTTATATGTTGAATCCCGAAGAAACCGATATTGTTAATGATTTATACAGAGATGTCTCTGCCTCTCTTTTTACTCGTTCCTCTCATTTGACTCCTCTTTCATCCGGAGCCGAGGGAGGCGGCTGTTTTTTGGCGGGAACAAAGATTTTGACAACCAGTGGAGTTAAAAACATAGAGGAGATAAATGTCGGTGATTATATAATTACGAAAGAAAACAGCCAATCCGAATCGTTGGTGACCGCCAGAGTAAAGAGGAAGACCTCCCATTTAGTTAAAGATTATTTGGTGATTAACAATCAATTAAAGGTAACCGGAAATCATAAATTATTTGCAAATAATCAGTGGGTTGAGGCGGGACAGATTAAACAAGGCGATTTATTGCTGAACTTACAAAAAGAACTGGTTCCGGTAGAAAGCATCCAGAAATTCAGAGAACTGATATGGGTTTATAATTTTGAGATTGAAAATCAACATACATATTTTGCCGATGGTTTCTATGTTCACAATGAAGAAAAGGGCGGCGGAGAAACACGACAGAATTTTAAGGAGGTCGCAATTTACAAATCGGTAACAACAAACAATAATGGCGAAGCCAATTTGTCTTTTAAGGTTCCGGACAATATTACTTCCTGGAGATTGACTCTTCAGGCCATAACAAAAGATTGGTTTGCCGGAAAAACAAAGGAGTTTATACCGGTAAGTCTGCCATTTTTCGTAGATATCGCAGCAAATAAATTTTATTTGGCAGGAGATAATCCAGTTATTAGGGCGAGAGTTTTTGGAACGGGTGGAATTTCCGACTCAATAGATTATAAGATAGAAAGCGAAACTCTTCCCTTTAAATCATTGGAGAAAAGAGGTTCGCGAGTAGAAGAGTTTAACTTGGGGCAGTTGACATCGGGTAAACACGAGATAAAGATTTCAGCCTCCGACGGCAATTTTAAAGATGCGATAATTAGCGAAGTAGAGGTTTTGAAAAGTTATTTCACTCGAAATTTTTCCAAATACTACGATGTTTCACCATCGTTGACCAATATCAAGGGGAATAAAAATGGATTTACAAAATTATTATTTACTTCCCGGGAGAGAGGCAAATTATACGGTCCACTTTTATCATTTTTATGGCAGGGTGGAGCAAGAATTGACCAGAGGGGGAGTCGATATATCGCGGATATTTTATTAAATCGATTTTTTAATGAAGAGCGCGAGCAAAAATCAATCGAATTACGCTCCTATCAGACGGATAACGGAGGAATTTCTTTATTGCCATATAGCGATGATGATCTTGTTTTAAGCGCCAAGTTTGCCGATTTAATAAAAGGAGAAGATGTAGACATATCGAAAAGTGCTTTAAAAGATTATTTTTATAATTCTCTCAAAGATCAAAAAGCCGATTTATCAAGAGTTGTAGTTGCGTTGTATGGACTTTCTTCTTTTGGTGATCCGGTTTTAGTAAGTTTGCAGAATATTAAAAATAATGAAAATCTTACCCCCGTAGACAAGGCATTTGTAGCTTTGGCTCTTGATACATTGGGCGCAAAAGAAGAAGCAAGGCAATATTATAAAGAAAACTTTAAGCCGAAACTGACGAATAAGAATCCATATATTTATTTCGACCAAGTTGATTCGGGAAAGGTGTTTATTACCGCGCTTCTTGCCAATTTGACTGCCAGTCTCCAAGAACCGGAAGCAGAAGGTCTTGCCACATATGTTTTTGAAAACAGACCTAAAGATGAACTTGTAAATTTCGAACTTTTAAGCTATATAAAAAAGACCCTTCCCAATTTGAGGGGCGGTGATGTGAGTTTCACTTATAAAACAAATAAAACAAGAGAAACAAAGACACTGAAAAATAACGAGAAATTCGAACTGACAATCAGTTCGGAAGAATTGGCGAGTCTGAAGTTTGAAAAAGTAGATGGTCGGATTGGAGTGGTAAGTTTTTACGAAGCAGAATCTTCACCAGAAGAAGTGATTAAAGACAATGATATCGGTATTCAAAGGAAGTATCTTGTGGATGGCCGAGAGACAAAAGAGTTTAAAGACGGAGATCTGGTAAAAATAGAACTCAAACCAGCTTTTAACGATAAAGCATTACCAGGACTTTATTGGGTGATAGATTATTTGCCCAGTGGCTTAAGGGCGGTAACAGAGATAAACAGCGAACAATTCAGATACGAGAGCTGTTTATATAGGCCAATAATAATCGAGGAGCAGAAAATAACTTTCCTGACCTGGAATCCTTCTTATAGACTATGTTCCAGTATTTATTATTATGCCCGAGTAATTAATAAAGGAACGTTCAAAGCCGAGCCAGCAATTATCCAGTCATCGAAAAACTTAGATGATTTGAACATTTCTTTGCCCGATAGAATTGTTATCAAATGAGAAAAAAAATTCTCATCGTTATTTCTGTGTTGTTTATACTCCTTTTGGGAGTAGTTTTTTATTTGACCATGAGCAAGGATAACCCTCGTAATCCAGAACCTGTTCATGTTTCGCAATATTTTCATGAAGCGGAATACATTAACGCCAGCATCAATAAATTGGATGGTATTGATGGCTTGGATTTAAAGGAGGTATTTGGTGGGGTAGTTTCGCATCATATTTCTACTGCCATTCCTTTTCTTGCTGAATTTTATTCAAAACTTAAAAAATCCAAGGATGTGGATACTTTCGTCGTTTTGGCGCCGGATCACTTCGGAAAAACAGAAAACAGCATAAGTATTTCAAAAGCAGAGTTTATTACGCCTTTTGGGAAATTAATGCCGGATTTGGAAACAATAGAAAAATTAGAAAAAAGCGGACTTGTAAAACAAGACGAGAATCCCTTTAATGATCATTCTATTGACTCGCAAATGCTTTTTATAGGTAGGCTTTTCCCCAACTCAAAAATTGTTCCTATTATGTTTCGTTTTAACGCTCCCTCTCGGCTTGCCGAAGAATTGGGGGAATTGTTGGCATCTGTAGTTGGGCCGAATACATTTATTGTGGCAAGCGTTGATTTTTCCCATTATTTAAATAAAGGGCAGGCTCAGCTCCTCGACATTCAATCCGCATCAATTTTGGATTTGCGGAATCCGAAACTGGTCAATTTAACAGAGTCTGATTCGCCTCAGTCGTTAATCACCCTAATAACAGCAGCTAATAAATTGGGCGCTGATTCTAATATTTCTTTGGGTGTTTTTAATTCTTCGGAGCTTAATAATAAAGAAGACTATACAACGGGCTACGTAATTCAATTTTTGGGCTCGAAAAAATAATTTCCCAGGGTTTTAAAATTCCCCCGGATTTGGTAAGATAAAGATATGAAAATATCGATTATCGCCAAACCGAACAAAAAAGAGGAGAAAATTGAAGAAATAGGCGAAAATGAATTCAGGGTTTTTGTGAAAGCAACGGCAAAAAAAGGGAAGGCGAATCGAGCAGTGATTAAAATTCTCGCAGAATATTTTAATGTGGCAAAATCGGATATAAACATAATCTCGGGTCTTAACTCAAAACATAAAATAATAGAGATTAATAAAAATTAATCGTTAATATGAAAAAATTAAATCCATCGACAATCGGTCTTTTGCAGGCAATAGGAGTACTTGCTTATTGCGCATTGGCAGTCGGGATTTTGAATTTGTTTGCCAGGATGTTTTTTGCGCCGCCGGGATTCTTGGGTTCGCTTCTGATTCTTGTGCTGTTGGTTTTTTCCGCAGCAATTACCGGTTCGATTGTTTTCGGTTACGCAGCTTATCTGGCTTTTCGTAAAAAAGTCAAAGAAGCATTGGTGATTTTGGGTTTTACCGCACTTTATTCTTTGGCAATTATTATCGTTATTCTGGTTCTGATTTCGGCTTTTAGCTAAAAAAGTATTGATAAAATCTGTTTTTGTGCTATAATCGTATTATGGTTGATGCCAAAGTCGATATGGCGGGATTTTAAAATCCGAAAAAGGCGTGACACGCACGGAACCAATGCTGAATCCTCTAAATTCGGCTGAAAGCGTCAACTAAATCCAAAAAACTTTTTTTCAAGTCCGGGTACATTTCCGCAGCATTGGTATGTCACCCCGGTTCATCGTGGCCGGGGTTATTTTATTTTTGAATGATTTTTTGTTATAATTACAGATAAGGAGGGGAAAATGATTGAGGAAAATTTAACAGTTTTAGAAGTTCTTTTGGACGATTCTAACAAAAGGCCTGACCATTGTTTGGAGAGGGAACATTTTAAAGAAGAATTGGTTGAGAAAATCGGCAATATTTTTTGCAGTACCCACAGTTTTAAAGCGGAAACGGATTTAAGGAATTTACTTGAAAACAAAGACGATCACATCAGATTTTCAGCACTTTATGTGTTGATGTATGCTCAGAATAAGGGCGTAAAACTCCAACCAGAAACTCTTAAAACCATTGAAGAGATTAAAAACAGCCAAAATCCGCGGGATTTATTGATTTGTAAAAGTACAACCAAGAGACTGAATGACGAAACAACGAAGGCCAAAAAATGAGAGGGGGATAACAAAAATTTCTCCCTCTTTGTTTCTCTTGACAAGTCAAGATTAATTTGCTATAATTGAAGTGTTCTAAAATTTAGACAAAGGAGATTTAGAATGCATCGCGAAAATTGGTTTGAGGTCGTTTTGGTGATTTTGGTTATTTTTTTCTTCGGGCTTATAGCCATTCGGGGGATGAAAGATGCCAACGAGAAACAGCATCAGCGAGAATTGGAGGCGATGAAGGTGGTGCAATTTGACATGCCGAACGTTCTGTATACCATCAGACTTAAGGGAGATATTGATCCTGAGGGCTTGCGGGCGCTAAAAGCGCTTGCGGAACAGAACGCCTATGCTCTTTCTTCGATCCTGGATTCGTACAGCCGAGATCTGGAAGTTATCCGCTTCCAGATTATGGCCGAGCGAATCATCGGAAATTTTAACGAAGCAATTCGGCTGGCAGAAAAATTAAAAAACCACTAAAATCCGATCCTTCTCGGGGCGAAGCAAAGAACTTGCTTTCGCCCCCTTTTTATTTTGTCGGGTTGACATCTGATTTTCAAAAATAGTAAGATTAGAGTTTCAGAATGAAAAAGATATTCTCAATTCTCGTTATTTTGGTTCTGATTGCCGGCATCATACTGACAATCAGATTTTTGTTTGGCGGAAGCGAAGACACCTGGATTTGCGATAATGGCCAATGGGTAAAACATGGGAATCCCAGTGCGTCAATGCCCTTAACCGGATGCGGGCAGAATACAAAATTGGTTGATGAATCACAACCGCAACCACAAGCAGAACCAGAACCAGAACCGCAGCCGAAAACCTTGGATATTGTTTTATTGGATGTGCCGTTTTTGGCTCAGGCGCCATTTGGCCAGTGGAGCGACCCGATATATCAGAATGCTTGCGAAGAAGCCGCGATATTAATGGCGGATTTATGGATCAAGGGAGTAAAATCGATTTCCAAAGAAGAAGCGACTTTGGAACTGAAAAAATTCGCTGATTTTGAAACAGAAAAATACAATAATTTTTACGACCATTCCATGGCAGATGCGGGTCAGCTGATGCGCGATTATTTCGGCTACAGCAATATCGAATACAAAGAAAATATTACGGCCGAAGATATAATTGATCAGTTGATTGCCGGGAATTTGGTGATCGTGCCGATTAATGGTCAGGTTTTAAAAAATCCTTTTTATACTCCGCCCGGTCCGGCCGAACATATGCTTTTGATAATCGGCTACGATTTCAATACCGATGAATTTATTACCAATGATGCGGGCACGCGCCAGGGAGAGCACTATCGCTACAAACAAGATATTTTGGAGCAATCCATCCGCGATTATCCAACCGGTTATAAAGAGCCGATTTTGGAAATTAAAAAAGTAATGCTGATTGTGAAAAAATAACAATTTATGGACAGGGAAAAATTTGAAGAATTGGTCAGGCAGGGGATTGATGCGATTCCAAAAAAGTTTTTGGAAAAACTGGACAATGTTGATATTGTGATTGAAGATGAGCCAACCGAGGCGCAGATTAAAAAATTAAAGCTTGGAATAAATTCCAAACTTTTCGGACTTTATGAAGGCGTACCCCAGACAAAGAGGGGATTTTATTCCGGATTTATGCCGGATAAAATAACTATTTTTCAAAAGCCGATTGAAGAAAAGGATTTAAATGACGAGTACGTCAAAGAAATGGTTAAAAATACTGTCTGGCACGAAATCGCCCATCATTTCGGCATGGACGAGGAAAGGGTAAGAAAACTGGAAAAAAAGAGGAAAATATGATATATTTAATTTTATGGAACTGAAACATAAAGGTTTCTTTATTTTGATAGCGATTATACTCGGAATCGGTATTGGCTTTTTGATTTGGCGTTTTTTAAGCCCAGCCATTGGCCGGGGAGTTTTTTATTACCGGGTAGAAGGAGACAAAGCCAATTTGTTTTTACTTAAAAACAGTCACGGTGACAAAAAAATTGTTTCGGTTTCTGCCCGAGAAATCGACCCGGGCGATTTCAGGCCGCCGAAACGTTCCTATATTTCTAACAGTCGGAAGCAAATGGTTTATTTTAAGCAGGTTGCCGAAGTACCGATAAGCGACCTGAATGTCGGAGAAGATATGGTGGCGATGAGGGTGGTTTACAAGCCCATATTGGTAAATTTGAAAAATAATCAGGAAAAAGAAATCAATCAGCAAATCGATTCGAGCAGTTTGATTTTTTCACCCGATGACTCGGAAATTGCCTGGATTAAACAAATCGATGAGGCAACTTATCAGACAATAGAGGAGAGCGGAAAGAAAAGAGAACTTTGGATAAGCAAACCAAATGGCGATAATGCCAATCTTTTGGCTGGTTTTGACGAAAATCTTATTTTACTCCAACGCTGGTCCGGTGATTATATCTACTTTCAGGGGCTTTGGGACGTAAACAACAGAAGCATGGGCAGGATAAACGTAAAAACCAAAGAAATCGATTATATGGTTCCGCGTGATTGCGGGGAGTTTTTGGAGAATTGTAAGAATGTAGAATTTTCTCCTCTGGGCAAGAATTTTCTTTACGAAATCGTCAGCGAAAAAGAAGGTGGAAAAGTCACGGTCCTTTATTTGGGTGACTTTGAAAAGAAAGAATTTTTGGAAGTTTTAACCACCGATGAAATCGGCGACAGGTTATGGGTGGATGATGACGAAAAATTCTTCTATACCGAACAGGAAGAGGACAGGTTTGGAGTGGTGACGGAAAAAATTCATTTGGTTGACATCAAAAATCAAACCGATGACACGATTTACAGCGGAAGTTATATCAGCGAATTGACTTTTGATGCCGGCGGAAGGTATTTATATTTTATGGAAAAACAAAAAGAAGGGGAGAATTTTAATTTGGTAAAACTCGACCTTAAGACGAAAAAGGCGGATATAATTTTGACCGAGAATTATAATAAAATTTTACTGTTGAAATAATTGTGATTTTAAAATTTCCGAAAAATTTTTATTGGGGCACGGCAACGTCGGCCTATCAGGTGGAAGGAGGGATTAGAAACGATTGGAGTAATGCCGGAGAAAAATATGATGCCGGTATTTGTTGCGACCATTACAATCGGTTTGAAGAAGATTTTGATTTGGCGAAATCATTAAACAATAATGCCCACCGGTTTTCCATCGAGTGGGCACGCATCGAACCGATAGAAGGAAAATTCAACCAGATAGAAATAGAACATTATCGAAAAGTATTGCAAGCCCTAAAAAAAAGAAATCTGGAACCGTTTGTCACATTGTATCACTGGACTCTGCCGGTTTGGTTCGTTGAAAGGGGGCACTGGTTAAATTTAGGCGCTCCTGAATATTTTGCGAGATTTATTGAAAAAATAGTCAGCGAATACAGAGGCTTGGTGAAATTTTGGATAACTATTAACGAGCCGAATGTTTACACTTCACACTCGTTTTTAAGGGGAAATTGGCCGCCATTTAAGAAAAGCTTTTTTAGAACTCAACAAGTTTTAAAAAGCATGGTAGAGAGCCACAAAAAGAGTTACGAGATAATTCACAAACTGGACAAAGATGCAAAAGTCGGGATTGCCAATAATAATACAAATTTTAAGGGAATTTTGAAGTTTTTCTCGGATTACTACTGGAATCACCAGTTTTTTCAAAACATAAAAAATTACCAGGATTTTATCGGTTTGAATTTTTATTTTAGCAGTTCTGTTTTTGACGTTATTGTAAAAAAGAAAAATGTTTCTGACTTGAAGTGGAACATAGAGCCAAGAGGAATATACGGAGTTTTAAAAGACCTGAGACAGTACAAGAAACCGGTTTACATTACCGAGAACGGCTTAGCCGATGCCAAGGATACGAAAAGACCGAAATTTATTATTGAACATTTGAAATGGATTCATAAAGCAATCGAAGACGGAGTCGATGTGCGAGGATATTTTCATTGGTCTTTGATTGATAATTTCGAGTGGGACAAGGGTTTCGGGCCGCGATTCGGGTTGATTGAAATCGATTACAAGAATAATTTGAAAAGAATTCCTCGTCCGAGCTCCAAACTTTACGCGGAAATTTGTAAAAATAATGCTTTAGAAATTTAAAATATGAAAGGAGTAATTTTGGCCGGGGGGTTAGGAACCCGTCTTCATCCATTAACTAAAGTTATCAATAAGAATATTTTGCCGATTTACGACAAGCCGCTTATTTATTATCCGATTTTAACACTGCGAAACGCGGGAGTAAAAGAGATTTTAATAATTTCGGGACGAGGACACGCTGGTCAGTTCTTGGATCTTTTGGGTTCGGGTAAAAAATTGGGAGTTGATTTAAGTTATGACATACAAGAAGAGCCAAAGGGTTTGGCCCACGGCTTGGCAGTAGCCGAAGATTTCGCCGATAATGGTCTCATTGCTTTTCTTTTGGGTGACAATATTTACGAAGAAAATTTTAGAAAAGCAGTCGATGATTTCAGAAAACAAAAGAAGGGAGCAAAAATAATTTTAAAAGACGTGGCTGACCCGGAAAGATTCGGGGTGCCGGAATTTAAGGGAGATAAAATTGTAAATATCGTTGAAAAGCCCAAAAAGGCGATGACAAACTGGATTGTTACCGGATTTTATTTTTATGATGCCCGGGTATTCGATATCATCAGAACACTTAAGCCGTCGACCCGCGGAGAATATGAAATTACTGATGTTAATAATTGGTACGTAAAGGAGGGAACACTGACTTATTACAAGACAAAGGGAAAATGGATAGACGCAGGGACTTTTGACTCGTTGTTAGAAGCGAATAATTTTATAGCTAAAAATAAAGATAAATTTTCACTATGACTTGGTTGATAATTGTAATTTTGGCTCATCTTTTTTACGCGCTGGTTTTTTTAATCGATAAATATATTGTTTCCCGTCCCTTGCCTCATCCCGTTGTTTATGCTTTTTATGTCGGAGTTTTGAGTATTTTTGTTTGGGTTTTGATTCCTTTCGGATTTTCTTTTCCCACGGGCTATAACATTGTTTTTATTTTATTGAGCGGCGTAGCGAGTGTGGCGGGCTGTATTCTGTTTTATTGGGCGCTTAATTTGGGCGAGGTTTCGAAAATCGTTCCTTTTACGGGAAGTTTTGTTGCCATATTTATTTTAATCTTAAGCACTCTGTTTATTGGCGAGCATTTAACCACGCAGCAGCTTTTTG
>Ga0315285_10000386_pt1 | contig 45656 bp, 40 predicted proteins | sample YL17G09_36_MG_FD_203698 | JGI IMG/M metagenome (GOLD analysis project Ga0315285, IMG submission 203698) | Sediment microbial communities from Yellowstone Lake, YNP, Wyoming, USA - YL17G09_36 | ecosystem: Environmental > Aquatic > Freshwater > Lake > Sediment | place: USA: Wyoming | collected...
CGTGTACAGGGCAACCCCCAGGTTGTTCAGCAGGGTACTGAGCCGGATGGCCAGGACATAGGTGAGGTCTGACCTGGCCTGGAGGCCGTAGAGCTGGCTCCCCTGGTCCTGCCACTGGACGAGCTGTCCCTGGTTGGTGACGTAGGGGCCGATGGCCAGTAGGAAGGCCGTAGTGGAGGGGTAGATGGTCACCTTGCTTAGGCAAGGCTATCAAACGGTTGACAACGGGGCCGATGAGGGGCAGCCTACCCTGACCATGACACCTCTCTGGGATGTTCACGAGATCACGACCAAGCCGGTGGCACCGGCAAGGAGTGACTCATGGCTCATTTCAAGCGCGGAAAATGCAAGAGCGCCCGTTCGGGTTGCCTCGCCTGCAAGCCTCACAAGGCCAATGGGATGAAGGGTCGGCTCTCGGAGCAGACCTGGCAGGAACGAAGGGCCAGGTTGACGGAGAAGGAACAGAGGGCTGAGTTACTTGGAAGCTAAATCGGCTGGGAGCACGACTCCAAGTGTTGCGAGTGTGGTTGGTCTAGGGTCAACCCTGCCACGGGTAAAGTACCTCTGGATGTAGAACACATAGACGGGGATTCTAGCAACCACAAGGAAGAAAACTTGAAGTTACTATGCCCCTGCTGCCACGCCATCACACCTACATACAAATCCTTGAATCGGGGCCATGGTCGAAGGATTCGGCGGTCTAAGTTGGAGAGTAAACGTAGTGGGACTACGTGCCGCCTTGAAAACGGATAGGCGATGCAAGTCGCTGTGGTTCGAGTCCACTGCTCTCCGCAAAAAAAACATGCCTTGAACTGGAGAAATCAAGATGACCTACGACAACGTGTTTGCCATGCTCGAAGCGGTAAAGGCTCACCATGCTCAGCATGGTCATCGGTTGCGTTGTTCGGACGACCCGATGAGGCGGACCTTAGGGTTCTGCACTGATGAGGGACCCGATGAGGAATGGCAGTTGACGATCACAGGACTCAAGGAGTCCTTAATCTCTGGAGACCCTAGAGTCCCTCTCTTACGAGAGCTTCTTCCCAGCACTGAAGGTCGCCAACGTTTGGTCGATAGTATCAACCAGGGATATCCCCTGATCTGAATATCACGCCCCTGTAGTCTAGTGGATAAGGCACCGCTTTCCTAAAGCGTTTCACGCAAGTTCGAATCTTGCCAGGGGTACTACAACTCAGCACACGGCCCCATCGTCTATCGGCTAGGACGGCAGCCTCTCACGTTGTCAAGGCGGGTTCGATTCCCGCTGGGGTCACTCTCATGTCTCCTTGGTGAAACGGATATCACATGGGTCTACGAAACCCAGATTCTAGGTTCAAATCCTAGAGGAGACGCCAAGCGACGAATGCCGGTGCGGTCTACAATGGATTAACACGCTAGCTCGCAAGAGCTGGAATAGCTGGATCGATACCAGCCTTCTGAGGCAACCTCGGATGGAGTGTCTGACTTCACCACACCTTGTCGTTGCTTGATCTGTCCCTATCGTCTAACGGCTCAGGACGATTGGTTCTCAGCCAGTCAATCGGGGTTCGAATCCCCGTAGGGACGCTGCTACCCGCCCGTAGTACAACGGTTAGTACATTCGCCTGATAAGCGGAGAACGGTGGTTCGACTCCACCCCGGCGGACCGAGAGTGGTGAATGCAGTAGGGATTACAATCACACCGTGGGTCGTGGGTTCGAGTCCCACCATCTTGACCGAAAGGTCGGGGTGTAGCTCAGTTGGTAGAGCAATGGTCTCCAACAATCTCTGCACTCCTTGTCACCTCTCTCAAACTTCTGAAGTCAATGTGATGGCCGCTGGTTGTGAGCCAGAGGAAAGTCGGGGCTCCATAGAGCAGGGTACCAGGTAACGCCTGGGAGGCCGTGAGGTCTCACTCGTTCAACAGAAAATAGACCGCCTGATGGGCAACTGTCAGGTAAGGGTGAAACGGTGGGGTAAGAGCCCACCACTCTCGTGGCAACACGTAGAGGTATGGGGCGAGGCCCGGAGCAAGGCAAACAGGGAACGCTTGAGGGCTGCTCGCCCGAGTTCCCGGGTTGCTGCTTGAGGTTGGTGGTGACACTAATCCTAGAGGAATGGTCATCCTAGAACAAAACCCCGCTTACGGTTGACTTTGGAAACTGCCACATGGGTCCGCTGGGTGGACGGCGGCTTGTCAAGCCGTGTCGAGACGGGTTCGATTCCCGTATGTGGCGCAAATGGTGTATTCAGGATCCGTGCTTCCACGGATCCGAGGTGACTGCTTGGCCGGGGGCTTCAACGAGGCCCGTCCGTGTCAGGCTACACAGTGCCGGTACCACCTGAGCAGCAGTCCAACCCAGACTTGTGCTCTGGATGTAGCTGACGCGGGTGAGCACACTCTCGAAGAGGTGGCTGATATCATGAACCTCAGCCGAGAGCGGATTCGCCAGTTAGAGTGGAGGGCACTGAGGAAGCTCAGGTACCTCAGGGTGTTACAAGACTGAATATTGCCTCTGTAGTTCAATGGACAGAACAAACCCCTCCGAAGGGTTCGATCCCAGTTCGACTCTGGGTGGAGGCACCGCAGGGACCGAGAGACGGACATCTTACTGGGCTCATAACCCAGTGCTTCAATGCGAAGTGGGTTCAATTCCCTCCCCTGCAACCAACACCCGCGTCCTGAGGGATTTCAGGCAGGAGCCTTCGAAGCTTTTTGACTCGGTTCGAGTCCGAGCGTGGGTACTAGAACGGGGACATAACACAACGGTAGTGTGCTAGCCCTGCAAGCTAGAAATGAGAGTTCGATTCTCTCTGTCTCCACCGGTCATCGGGTGATACGCCCGAGGGTGAGTGGTACGGTCGCTACCGTACCCGCCGAACATTGCCCCCATAGCTCGAAGGTCGAGCACGTCCTTGGTAAGGACGAGGCGAGGGTCCGATTCCCTCTGGGGGCTCCGAGTCGAACGTAGCGTCGCGGGTATAGCTCGAAGGTCGAGCTTCGGTTTTCCAAACCGATGGGGAGGGTTCGATTCCCTCTACCCGCTCTGAGATAGGCTGCGGGTATAGCTCAGTGGCAGAGTCCTAGGTTCCCATCCTAGATACGCCGGTCCGATTCCGGCTACCCGCTCCAATTCTGAATCCTGTGAGCCTTTTGGTGTTGTCTTCGGACGTAAGCGGGGTATCAGTAGCCGCCGGATCTGGTGAAGGCCAGGTCAATCCGGACGGAGCCTAAGGGATCGCCTGGTACGAGTGTAAGGGTTGCACGGCGGCCATTGAGGCCGTAGGACAGGGTTCGACTCCCTGGTACTTGGATCTACTCTTGGGTGCAGCATGCAGGTATAGCTGGAAGGTCAAGCAGGACGTTGCCAACGTCCAGACGCGGGTTCGATTCCCGCTACCTGCTCCGAGTGGGTCTCTACCCATCGCCGTCGGACCCTCTTGGGCAATCCGAACGGAACCTGGAAATGAAGCTAACTACGCCGAAAGGCGGGATCTACTACGAGTGTGCTTGGGGGCACGCCAACGTGAAAGGTTGGAGGACTGGGTTCGAAACCCAGGTAGTGGTACGTTTCTAGGTGCATCACGACCCGCAGCTCTGGCTTGAGTAAGCTGGTCTGCAAAACCGGTCGGCTGGGTCCGATTCCCAGGCGGGTCTCTCATGCCTCACCAGCTCGACGGATCGAGCAAGCGGTTTCTACCCGCTAGGTTCCCCGTTCGAATCGGGGGTGAGGCACTGAAGCACGGTGTACCCGTCTTCAACTTCCCTGTGACACCTGGCACATAGCAGGACGCATTTATCTTGCTACAAAATGTGGTATACTTCGCACGTCCTCCTTGGAGGAGACTCACTTTCATACGGTGAAGGACGCAGTTCGATTCTGCGACGTGCGACAGATGGTAAACATAGGTGCCCAAAATTCTGCCTCACGCAGTAAGGCGAGGGCGAGGGAAAGGTACTATGCCAACCCTATCCGGTGCCTGAGGTGTCAGGGGGTCATTCAGATTCCAAAGGGTAAGCGACCCGGTAGTTTGAGTGAGCCGGTGTATTGGACCCCCACTCGGGTATCGTCCAAAGGTAGGACAAAGGACTTTGAATCCTTGAATCTAGGTTCGATTCCTAGTGCCCGAACCGGTACGAATGAGGGACGAGTGTAGCTGGTGAAACCATCCGCCTCACACGCGGAAACTGATGGGTTCGATCCCCATGTCCCTCACGAAGACTTGTTGATATGCTCCAGTGGCGGAATGGCAGACGCACCGGATTTAGGTTCCGGCGCTTAACAGGCGTGAGAGTTCGAGTCTCTCCTGGAGCACCACGACATGATCAACCACGACCTGAAGACCTGGCCTGACCCCTCCCAAGCGGTCTGGGACGGCAAGAAGCTGTTCGAGCTTCGGCTTAGAGATGACCCAGGATATGGTGGCTTTAGCCAAACCAGTCTCAACGGAGATACTCGATAGTGACTTTTCTTGCTCACGTAACTGGAGCACCTTTCGGTGGATTTCTTTCATGGGGATTTAGCTCAGTGGTAGAGCCCCGGTCTTACAAGCCGGAGGCAGAGGTTCAATTCCTCTAATCCCTACTGGTGTAAAGTAAGGGTTCGAATCACTACACGGCTTCTTGGCTGGAATCGGCAGACGCGGGGGACTTAAAATCCTCTGTCCTTTCAAGGACGTGCGGGTTCGAGTCCCGCAGAAGCCACCCAAATGTCACTCACAGACACCTACTTTTAGATCCCCAAATCGGCGTGTGGTTCCGGTTGAATCAGAGGGCCTTATAAGTCTTCCAGCCCAGTCCGACTCTGGGCACGCCGACAATTATCCTACGAGGATTACATGGCCTGCCGATGGCAGTACCTTCGGATCCCTGACGACTCCACTGCGGCCTACCGGTGTATCCTCCCTCGATGCCCATCGAGCCGAACCCCTATGACCGCCCTGACCTACTGCCGCAGCCCCAGGTCCCACTCTTCGACAACGACCGGATCGATGTCACGCGGAAATTTGCAGATGCTATGGCGCGGCTGTTCCAGATGCTGGTCCGACGTGGAGAGAAGCGGGAATCGGCCCAGCGTTTCGTGCTACAGAGCCTCGTCGCGATGGTCGCCGAGGATGTCGGTATGCTGCCGACCGGGATCTTCTACGAGTTGACGCAGGAGTGCGCTAGCAAGAGCGCGTCGTCCTACGACCTGATCGGTGGACTCTTCGCCCAGATGAATCGTAAGGAGGCGGCGCGTGGCGACTCTTTCCCTTTTGCTCAGGTGATGGAATGGCAGACATCGCCGCCTCAGAAGCGGCGGCCCCTTGTGGGCGTGAGGGTTCGACTCCCTTCCTGAGCACAAAACACTTATGGCAAACGTCTGATATGGTAGGCATCGCCACGCCACTGACGGATAGCGAGCTGAGGGGTAAATGAGGGCTTTGCGCTCAAGTGGCTGGAATGGCAGACGCGGTGGATTCAAAATCCACTGTCCTTTGGGACGTGCGGGTTCGAGTCCCGCCTTGAGCACCAGCTAACCGTCGAGCTGCCCGAGAAATCGGGGATCTCCCTCCTGGGGGTTGATCAAGAGACGGTCCTGACGTACTATCAGGGTGTGTATATACCGCTGGCCACAAGCCAGCACCCACTACCCGAGATGGAGAACCCGACTGATCCAGGGAGGTTCGTTGAAGTCGCTGACGGTGGTGGTTTTTCTGGGCCGTATCGGTTTCGACGTGGGAACGAAAGGTAGTCTGCGTGCAAGGGGAGCCTACCCCTCCAAAATGGGCCGTCTATCTGCGAACGACAACGCATCTGTTTACGCCCTCGCGGCGTGAGCCATCAACCTAGAGAGATAGTCCTGGTATCAAGGTTGGTGCAATCACTAGGGCTGGTTCACCGAGGAGTCCTGAGTAGGTGAATGAGGAGCACACGGGAAGTAGGTCTCGACCGAATTCGAGAACTCAGTCACCGGGGATACGGTGACTACGCACGTGAACGAAGATTACTCCTAAGTCTTGCGGACCGGGGTTCGATTCCCCGACGGTCCACGACTGAAGTCCTCACCCTAAAAAGGTGAGGCTGGTGGAGGCAGACGGTGTAAAAGCCGTTCGCCCTGGGAAGGCCGGGTAACTCCGGCCTTCTTTTTTTACCCACCCTGTTCCCGCAGACGAGTTCGGAAGCTTCTGGCTTGCCTAGAGGTTGATCCCATGAATACTCGGATCGTACACGGGAGACCATTGAAGTAGGTGTGCTATGTCCTTTGCTCAAACTCTGATTCTGAACCAGACGTACAGACCCCACGAGGTCATTGACTGGAAGGAAGCGGTTACCCGTATGTTCAACGGGAAGATCGAGATCCTTGCCCAGTATGATGAGATCCTCGCGGTGATCGGACGCCAGCACATGTCCTCCTTCCCCGCTCTGAAGCGAGCCCTTCGTCAGGTCATCGGGACGGACACTGAATCCATCACGATCAAGGTTCCGGCCGTGGCGGTCCTTCGCAAGAGGGTGTCTCGGGAGAAGAGCGGGATCAAGTTCTCCAAGATCAACGTGGCGGCACGTGATAATTTCACGTGCCAGTACTGCGGGGACAAGCTACCCCTCAGTAAGCTGAACTTCGACCACGTGATGCCTAAGTCCAGATGGCGCAAGGAGGGCTTCACGGGGAGTCCGACTATTTGGACGAACATCGTAATGGCCTGCTATTTTTGCAATGGTAAGAAGGAGGACCGTACTCCCCAGGAAGCAGGGATGACGTTGCTCAGTGTGCCCAGGATTCCGAAGATCCTCCCGATGACGGAGCCCTACATCGAAACCTCAAAGGCTCCCGCTGAGTGGTTGCCCTACATCCAGGTGGCGTGATTGAGTTGAGGTAGGGGTGAGAGATTGCCCCTACCTCAGTACCATACGTCTGGCTCAGTACCCTCTGGGCATCGGGTGTGGTTGTGCCTCTCCTCCGAGCACTCAATCCAGTAGCCCCTCTTCATGGGCTTCCCACATTGGGTACAGGGACCAACCAGCTTCTTGCAGTGCTCACACTCGAAGGCTGACCCGATCTGGGTTTCGGTTACTTTTCCGGTCTTGAACATCGTCCTGAGACCATCCCTCGGTTGTATATCCTGAGCCAACGTCGAAACACCCCCATGATTCGTTGGTCTACGAGTCCCGTTCCATCGCACCACTTACAGGGGTGCGCCCGATAGTGGCTCACGGTTTCCCGTAGCAGGGTTCCCTGACCTTCACATGCAGGACAAGGGAGTAGGGTACTCCTCTGATCTGGTTTGAGGCTCAGCCTGAGCCTGAGCTGGCTACTCGATTTCCTGTGCTCTGTACCCATGTGTGCCTAAAGGTGCGTGCCTATTAGGAATTTCTCTCATGTCGATTTTCCTTGGCTTTACCGACGAATCTAGTGTAGGGTGGCGGACACATAGGGACTGCGCCTGTTAAGGAATCCTCCTAGGATTGCTCGGTAAGCCGAGACGAGTCTCTGTAACAGCCAATTGCGCCCATTGGGCTTGAGGCGGCTGCGGGCATCGTGACGGAACGTTTAGGATTTGGGAACCGCCCGGTTTCGCATCCGAGACAGACCCACCGACTGTTTTTACGGAGATCCGAGTCAATCCTTCAAGATTGCTCGGTAAGCCGAGACACGGAGGCTTCCCAATGGAAATTCAAGCTCGTTTTCCCTATTCCCAGATCAATCACGCCCAGGACACGGACGGGCATCTCGTTCTGTCCCTCAAGGCTCCGGCCATCGACTGGGTGACCCAGCGGCCGAAACTCTGTCTTCTTCCTCTCATTGACCTCTCGGGGTCGATGCAGGGTCCGAAGCTGGAGTATGCCAAGAGGTCGCTGCTCAAGCTCGTGGAGCATCTGACCCCAGGTGACATCTGCGGGCTCTTTGCGTTTGAGAGTCACTTCCACCCTCTCGTACCCCCGGCTCCGGTCACCCCAGAGTTCAAGGAGAAGCTCCGGACGGCTATCGGGAACCTCCGCATCATGGGAGGAACAAACCTCTCTGATGGGCTCCTGGGGGCCATCCAGGCGGTGAAGCAACTGGACCTCCCCTTGAGCTTCATCCAGCGGGTCATCGTGTTCACGGACGGGCAACCGACCGAGGGCGTGACGGACCAGAAGGCCATCCTCAAGATGATGACGCCTGCCCTGGGCAACGTCACGGTGAGTGCCTTCGGCTACGGGGACGTCGGTGGAGGGGTCTACAACGGCTGTGACCAGGACTTCCTCATCGAGCTATCCCAGGAAGCCAAGGGCAACTACGCCTACGTCAAAGACCCGGATGCTGCCCTGGGTGCGTTCGGCAAGGAGTTGGGAGGTCTACTCTCGGCCTATGCCACGGACATCCGGATCACCGTGGAGCCGGTGAACGGTCACCTGGTCACCAAGGTCATCTCCGACGTGGAGGCCGAGGAGGATGTGACGGGTCAGGTGGAGGTCCGGCTGTCAAACCTCCTGGCTGAGGAGACCCGGCACATCGTGATGGCCACGAAGTTCTCCAAGCAGAAGCAGGCGTTCCCTCGTGAGTCCACGGTCTTCAACGTCCACCTCATCTACTCGGTCATCACGGCCGAGGGGAAGAAGGAGTCCAAGACCGAGGAACTCAAGGCCAAGGTCACCTTCGTCAAGCCGGAGGACGTACCCAAGGAGCCGGACAAGGAGATCGATGCCATCGTGGGTCTGGCCCAGATGGTCCGGGCTCAGATCGAGGCTGAGGAGCGGGCCAAGAGCGGAGACTACAAGACCGCTGGGCTCATCATGGAAAACATGAGCCAGGACCTTGCAGGCCGAGGCCACCAGCGGCTCGGGTCAATGTCCAGGGGGCTCCGTGACAGGGTTTCCAGCAACACCATGTACGCGGCCAGCACAGGGTATCTCCGGAGCGTTCAGTCGGCTGGTACCAGGGCTTACGCTGTCTCAGCCATGGATGAGCAGGCAGCGGCCGACTTGAATAGCACGGGGTCGGTGCAACTGAACAACAGCGTCATGACCATCATGGAGGCTTCGTTCACAGGCTCAGCCACTCCTCCTATTGGTAGGGGCACGGTCACGGTACATCCCGGACTATCAGGGGTGACATCAGGGGCGGCGGTCCCGCCTCTTACTCAGGTGTGGCAAGTAGGGGAAGCCGTCCTCTTGGGTCAAGCCCCGATCAGCCTCTCCGTTTCGGAGGCACCTCCCCTAACTCAGCAGGCGTGGCTGGTTGGGTCTGTGGGGACCGTCTCCGTGGGTAACCCGAGGCCAGTACCCCCGGAAGAGCCCAAGCCCAAGAAGCGGATCAGCCAGGGTAAGAGCAAGACCCGCTGGTAAGCTTGCGTAAGAAAGGGGTCTGCCTATTCGGGCAGACCCCTTTCAAGCTGGTGCTTCCCCGGTCTTGATCACGGAGAGAAGCCATTCTTCCACGGGCTTCTTCAGATGACCTAGCACGTAGGTGGTACACAGCTCAGCGAACCACTCCATGACGTTCGTCCTGGAATACTGAGTCGGAGCCCAGTCGCTCCGTTGAACCTCGTACCGGTCATCTTTCTCGGTTCGGCTAACGGACTGAATACTCCGGTGGATAGCAGTGCGTTCTTTGGCCAGCTCTGTGATCCGGCCCTCGACTTCTATATTGTACCCCTTAAACAGCAGGGACTTGACAGGGACGGTGGTGGTCACTTTCCCCAGGAGTTTAGGGTAATACCCCGACTGGTTGAACGGGATGACCTCCGGGTTCAGGATTTCGATGCGGACATTGGCCCCGGACTTCACGATGATGCGTCCCTTGAAATGAAGCTGCACTCCGTTTGACCACTGGTCAAACTCAAAGACCTCCCCTTTGCGGGGCATGGGCTTCAGGATGTACTTCTCCTCCTCAAGTTTCTTGATTTGATCCTCAACGAGCTTGAGCTTCTTCACCAGGACGTCCCGCTGTGGACCTTCCCCTGTGGCTTGCTGACGGAGTGCCCACATGTACTTCGAGGAGACTGCCTGGTTTCTCACGCCTCCGGGTACCACCTTGTCGTGGAAGTAGTGCCCGAACTCGTGGATGACCGTCTTGAAGAGGATCGGATCCTTGTATGACTTCGGGGCGATGACCATCAGGGGAGGGTTCTGGTGGAGCCTGTAGAGGGCATTGACATGGGCAGCTCCTTTCCCGTGCAACCTCACCAGCACCTTGTGCTGGACGGGGATACCCGCAGCTTGGTACATCGTGATAGCCTTGTGGACTACCTCAACGATGGACTCTACAGCCGGAGCGTGTTTTGGCAGGTACTCCAGGACGAAGGTACCCTCATCACGGATCATGAGTTCCGTGTCGGCCAGGACACGGGCAGCAACACGGTGGGCGAGGGAGTCCATTCCTAAAGGAATTGCTATCAGAACATCACCGGTCGGTGTAACGTACCCCCGTGCTCGGACCCGGTGAAGTCGCCTCCCTCTCAGAGGATGCGCTTGAGGCAGAGATCCAAGGGCTCTTACGCCCAGACGAGCGGTTCGACTTCTTCCAGAAGCAGCACTACTGGTACGCCGAGGTCTGGCGTGAGCCTGAGTCCTTGTGGAGGAACACCGGCTTCGACAAGAGGCTCCTCCTTCTGGATACCTACGGATGGCTCTGGGCTAGGTTGAACCCTGCGACCTCGCACCTCTGGACAAGCCGGAGGCAAGAGTTACCTAGACCCCCGCCAGCCTGGCAGGAAACAAGCTCTGTACCTGACCCGGAGGATCTTGACCCCTCCGAGGTCGAAGCGGTGTATGGGAAGAAGTAAGAATGCCTATCGAGTACGGTACCAAGGCCCGATCCAAGCTCCTCTCAGGAGTCAATCAGCTTGCCAAGACTGTGGCTATCACCTTAGGACCCCGTGGCCGCAACGTGGCCCTGGCCAAGGCGTTCGGGAACCCTGTCGTCACAAAGGACGGGGTGAGCGTGGCCAAGGAGATTGAACTCTCCGACCCTTGGGAGAACATGGGAGCCCTTCTCGTCAGGGAGGTGGCCTCCAAGACCAGCGACGATGCTGGGGACGGAACTACCACGGCCACTGTGCTGGCTCAGTTCATGTTCGCTGAGGGTATGAAGTACGTGTCCGCTGGCATGTCCCCCGTCGCCATGAAGCGGGGCATGGACAAGGCCGGGTCTTGGCTAGCTGAACAGATAGTGGGGCTTGCCATCCCGGTGAAGAGCCAGGCAGACGTGGAGAACATCGCCACCATTTCGGCCAACGGGGACCGGGCACTCGGCAAAATTGTAGCCGAGGCTGTGGCCAAGGTGGGCAAGGATGGGGTGGTCAACATCGAGGAGGGCAGGGGGACAGAAACAGTCCTCGATGCAGTGGACGGGATGCAATTCGAGCAGGGCTTCGTGAGCCCCGTCTTCGTCAACTCCAAGGACAACCTCTCTGCCGAGTACGACGCCCCCGCCATCATGGTGACGGACTACGTGGTGTCCGCCTGTCGGCCCATCCTCCCCATGCTGGAGAAGCTCGTAGCGGATGACATCGCCCTAGTGGTTATCGCTCCCAACTTCGAGGGTGAGGCTCTCCCGTTGTTCGGGCAGAACCACTCACAGGGGCGACTGAAGGCCCTCTTGATCAAGGCACCTGGGTTCGGAGAGAGGCAGAAGGAGTACCTTCAGGACATCGCTATCCTGACAGGGGCGACCCTGATCTCCAAGGAACAGGGGATGACCTTCGACTCTGTGTTCCATGGGGAGAACCCCACCGAGTGCCTGGGCACATGTGGTAGGATTCGGTCCACACAGAGGATGACCACCATCATCGACGGTGGCGGTGAACCCGAGGACATTGAGGCACGGATCAATACGATCCGTCATCAGATGACCAAGACTGGTTCCGAGTATGACAGGGACAAGCTCCAGGAGCGACTTGGAAAGCTCTTGGGGGGCGTCTGTGTCATTAAGGTGGGGGCTTCGACCGAGCTTGAGATGAAGGAACTGAAGGCTCGCATGGAGGATGCCCTCTATGCCACCAAGGCATCCCTGGATGAGGGCGTTGTCCCTGGAGGGGGTCTGACCTTGATCCGGGCAGCCCAGCGGGTCAGGGTACTCATCAATGATGCGGTGATCCAGGAGGACGAGGACCAAGCTCTCCCCCTCGACTCGGACGAGAAGATCGGTTTCGATCTGGTTCTTAAAGCCTGTGAAATGCCCCTCAGGCAGATCGTTTTCAATGCGGGTGCCAACGGGGACGTGTGGGTCGAGAAGGTCAAGGAACAAGAGGACGAGTTCGTGGGCGTAGACGCTACGGACATGACCCTCAAGAACCTCCTTGAGGCCGGAGTCATAGACCCCGTCAAGGTAGTCCGATGTGCTTTGGCCAACGCGGTCTCTGTAGTGAGTACGATGTTGACGACAGAGACCATCGTCAGGAAGCCAACCAAGCAGGAAAAGCCTGACTCCTAGTCTATTTGTCGGAACTCTCACCTGTGGACAACCGACTATTCACGATTGGTACGACCCGGCCCGGTAGGGTTCGCAAGCAGGACATCCCTGACTTAGCTTCGGCCATCGTGGGCTACTTCAAGGGTAAGGCCATCCTGGATGCCGCGACCATCCGGAACATCTCTTATGTTCGGCTCCACGGAGCGAACTGCGACGTTCTAGTGACTCGGGAGGACTGGGTTCAGATTCTCCCCTACCTCCAGAATGGTACGCTAGGGTCCACTTTCTTCCCTAGCCCTAGCTTCGGGTTTCTCGACCCCACGAGGTCTGTGACTGGTCAGGACTACGGAGACCCGACGCTGTACCAACGAACCCTCACCACATTGTCCCAGATATTCTCGGATGCCGAGGCGTATCCAACCTGAAAGGCGCACATGGCTGACGAACGATTTGATACTGGAGGCACACAACCGGGACTCACTGCTACGGCACCCGTGCAGAAGACTTTGACCCTGAAATGCCGGAGCCCGAGGGGTTGTAATGGAGTGGAGGCAACAGAAGTGGGCCTCGGCACCCCTGAGCACTATGGTCAGCGGCTCTACAGGTGCTTGAAGTGTGGTCACTCCTGGGGCGTGGCCCTGGGAGGTCACTTTGAGTTCTGATCGTGTCTGAAAATTTAGGCATTCTGCGGTGCCTCCGGTGTAGTAGCCACCTCTCTAGGTCAGGGAAGGAGCCCACCCGCTTGATCTGTGAGCGGTGCGGCCAGGAATACCATGCGGTGTTCCAACTCATTCCTATAGAGACCAAGACTGAGGAGCGGTTGCCACCTCAAAAAGATTGCTCGGTAAGCCGAGACCTATCCAATGTTGAGCCAAGTTCAGGGACAAGATGAGGGAGTTGCGTTCTTACGCCGTGTGGTAGAAGGAGGTCTGACTTCTCCCCTTTTACTAGTGGGTCCAGAAGGGGTAGGTAAGAGGCTAGCGGTCCTTGAGGCGGCGAAGGAATACTTCACCAAGGATGACCCGACGGACACCTACCACGGGCGTCAGATTGATCTTGGGGAGCACCCCGATTTAAAATTTGTGCGTGGTGAGGGGGATAGTGGGATCAGGGTGGATGTTATCCGTGACTTGATCCGTACCGTGAACACGTACCCGAGCTACGCCACGGCTCGCTTCATCGTCATTGAGGGTGCGGACCGCATGAATTCCGCAGCGGCCAACGCTCTCCTGAAGACACTGGAGGAGCCTCCCAAGATCGTGCGTTTTTTCTTGTTGGCCGAGTCCCTGAACGGTGTGCTGCCCACGATCCAGTCCCGTTGCGGCCTCGTGCGATTCCGCTCTCTGTCAGAAGCGTTTATACTCGCACGAATCCAGCAGGATGAGGAGGATCACTCAAAAGCTCTTGTGCTCACACGTCTGGCAGAAGGTTCCGTCGGACGAGCGAAGGCGTACTGGGCTTCAGGTCGCTTGCGACTACGAGACCAAGTCCTTGAGCTACTGAAGCCGGGCATCCTGCAAAGTCCAGACCCTCTGTTTGCAGCCGTGGACGCTATTGGGGCAGATCATCTGCCTCTGGCCCTTCGTTTTCTCGAACATATCCTCCACGACCTCCTCATGATCTCCGTTGACCCTACCCGCATCACCAACGTGGACATCCCGGACCAGATCCGTGCCTTGAGTCGAGCCCTGGGGCCTGACAAGATTGCGCTGGCCTCCAGCAAAATTCATGAGGTGCAGAAGCACCTGTCACGCGGGATCGAGATCAACCTACAGATCCACGTCAAATCGGCTCTCCTTGGTGTAGGTAGCTGAGCCGCATGGCCAAGACTAGGCTCCACCCGTGCATGGTCTACTCTGGTACGGAGGACTTCGACCTTGATCGTCAGCTAGCTAAACTCAGGGCCGAAAATGAGCAGACCAAGCAGGTTATCCGACTAGATGGGCGTGATGCAGACGGCCCAGATATCGTGGCCGCTTGTCAGGAGCACTCCTTTCTGGATGAGCGAGATCGCTTGGTGCTCGTAGACCATGCCGAGGCTGTGAAGAACACGGCGTCTCTCAAGGCGTACATCGAGGACAAGGATCCGGTAGACCTGTCAGCGGTTCTTGTTGCTGTGCTTCGGCCTACGATCAAAGACGACAGAGTTACCGCAGCCAAGGTCACAGATGCCTGGGCTAAGGCCGCGAAGATTTACACCCATGCGTTCGACCGGATTCGACCTCACAGGACAGACCAAAAGTTGGACCGGCTCAACAAAGAAGCCGACAACCTCGGTTTACGTTTGGCCAAGTCCGTGGATGAGGGACTGCTCCAACTGGTCGGTGACGACCTGTACGTCCTCACCAACGAACTCAGGAAGCTCTGCCTGCTCGTGGGGGACCAGGGCACCGTGACACTTGATCATGTAAGGAAAGTGGTGGCACAAAAACCACCGGCTACTGCGTTCGATGTGGCCGACGCAGCCTGCGAGAAAAACGTCAAGCGTGCTATGAACTTGGTCGCACACCTCTACCGTTACGATGGGGAGGACAAGGCCACTCTGAAGGTCAGTTCTGCTCTTATACGCAGCGTAGAGCACCTCCTCGTGACCCGCTCGATGCTCGATGCTCGGAAGTCTCACGAAGAGATCGCAGCCCGATTGGGGGCCAACGGGAAGCCCATGAACATCTACTTGTTCCGGGCCAAACTTCTGCTGTGGGCCACCCGTCAAGATCGACCCCACACCGTTGCGAGCTTGAAGAAGAACCTGGCGAACCTTTGTCGCCTAGATGCAAATATAAAGGGGCCATCCAGGTCGAAGCGGACCCAGGTGGAATTAGCTGTCTTGTCGATTGCCTCGTGAAGGAGTGCGTGCGAATGGAAGCCAGTGCTGTCACTACTCATGTCTCCCCATCCAATGGTTTATCCCACGACGTGAAGACCACCCGTAAGAGGGATGGGGTAACTCTTCAAGCCTTTGACACAGCGAAGTTACGCAAGGCTATCAGCCTGGCCTGGGCTGATAGTCTCGGGGAGGTAGACGAGAAGGCTGTCAGTGCGGTTATCAAGACGGTACTGAACTCTCTGTCTCATGAGATCGTGGACGTTGAGGTCGTGCAGGACGCTGTGGAAACGGCACTTATGCGGCACGGTCAATTCGCTGTGGCCAAGGCGTACATCCTGTATCGTCACCAGCGGCAGGAAGCCCGTCAGCTCCGGGCCAAGGCGGTAGACCCTAAGGGTCTCTCGGACTACATTCACGCTGGCAAGTATGCCAGGTACTTACCGGAGCTGAAGCGTCGGGAGGTCTATGAGGAGACCGTCGCCAGGGTCGAGGGGATGCACATCCAGCAATTCCCCCAGATGGAGACGGAGATCCGTGAAGCCTTCGACCTCGTGAGAGCCAAGAGGCTTCTTCCGAGCATGAGGAGCATGCAATTTGCGGGTGCTGCGATCCTGGCAAACCACAACCGCATCTACAACTGTAGCTTCTCTTTGGTAGATCGCTTCGAGGCGTTCTCTGAGGCGCTGTTTCTCCTGCTCTCAGGTTGCGGCGTGGGTTACTCCGTGCAGTTTGACCACGTGGAAAACCTCCCTAGCATCCCCTACATCGACACGAAGAATGTGGTTCACCACGTCGTTGAGGACAACATCGAGGGTTGGGCGGATGCCCTCAAGGCTCTGCTACAGAGCTACCAGGACCGCACTAACCTGGAGTTCAGCTTCTACAAGATCCGTCCGGCGGGTACTCCCCTCAAGACCTCCGGGGGTCGGGCACCTGGCCACCTGAAGCTCAAGGAGTCCTTAGAGCGTATTCGTGTGGTTCTCTCAGCAGCACAGGGGCGGAAGTTACGCCCCATCGAGTGCCACCGAATCATGTGTTTCGCTGCCGATGCTGTTCTCTCGGGAGGCATCCGTAGGTCAGCCATGATCGCTCTGTTCTCGCTGGACGATAGCGAGATGATGTATGCCAAGACGGGGAACTGGTTCGACCGAGACCCCTGGTTCACCAATGCCAACAACTCCGTCGTACTGAAGAGGGATGAGGTCAAGAGGAAGCAGTTCAAGCGCATCTTCCAGATGACTCAGCAGTGGGGAGAGCCCGGCTTCTACTTCACGAACGACTACGACTACGGAACCAACCCCTGCTGCGAGATCGGCCTCAACCCGAAGCTGGTCGTAGATAAGGCTCTCAAGGCCAAGCTGTCTGAGCGAGACATCCACGTCAAGATTGGGGAGACACATACTGGATGGGCCTTCTGCAATCTCTGTGAGATCAACGCAGCCAAGTTCACCTCGTTGGAGGACTTCCAGGCCGCTGCCAAAGCTGCGACATTGATCGGGACTCTTCAGGCGTCCTATACAAGGATGCCTTACTTAGGATGGGTCTCCGAGAGTATCGCTGAGAAGGAAGCTCTCTTAGGTATCGGCATGACGGGCATGCTGGACGCTACGGACATCTCCTGCAATCCGGACTTCCAGAAGACGGTCGCTCTTCAAATCAAGCAGTGGAACGCTGAGTATGCAGCCAGGTTAGGGATCCATCCGGCGACTCGAACCACTTGTGTCAAACCATCTGGGACAACCTCATTGGAGTTGGGGTGCGTCGGGTCAGGGCATCACGCTCACCATGCTCGGAGGTACATTCGACGGGTGACGGCTGACGAGCTTGAGTACGTCTTCCAGGCGTTTAGGGCAGTTAACCCGCACATGACCGTCCGTAAACCTGATGGTAAGTGGGTCATCGAGTTCCCCGTCGAAGCCCCTGCTGGAGCTACGGTCAAGGAAGACCTGGGAGCCATCCAGTTCCTCAACATGGTGAAGTCCACTCAGCAGAACTGGGTTCTTCCTGGGACGGCTGATGATTCGGCTTCTCCGGGGCTCACCCATAACGTGTCGAACACAGTGACGGTGAAGCCCGAGGAGTGGGAGGAAGTTGCGGACTACCTGTGGACGAACAGGGAGTTCTTCACGGGGGTGGCCCTCTTGGCCTCCACAGGGGACAAGGACTTCGCGTTTGCCCCTAACGAAGCCATTCTCACTCCCGCAGACGAGCACAGGTGGAATGATATCCTCGCTGGCTACAAGCCCGTGGACTACACTTCCTTGATTGAGGAAGGGGATGCTACGGACCTTACAGGAGAAATTGCGTGTGCTGGCGGTGTCTGTGCTATCGTCTGAGGGGCCATGGACTTAGGACACCTGATCGAAGGCGTTGTCGAGCAAGACCCGATGACGGATCGCTATGTAATTCGTACCGAGGACGCTCAGGGACGACCCAAGGTATTTGACCCTCAGGAGGCTCTGGCCGGGTACGTGGGTAAAGAGGTCCGGTTCACCCTGGCCACGTTCGAGAACCTCTCCAGGCTTGCCGCCTTGGTCGAGGAGCAGGGTACCGGGCAGGTGATGGGGATTTACCCGGACGACCTCAAGAATCTCTAGCCGGTGTAGGTTGATCCCAGGGGTACGCCGAGCGTATCCCGTGGACGCATGAACATACTTGAAGAGCAGCGGGCCGACGGGCTAGAGGTCCAGGTCTCAACGTGGCGGGTAGCCTACGAGAAGGGCTCTCCAGTCGTCCTAGACGAAGTCTACGATGCCGCCCTGGATGAGCTTCGGACTCTCCGGCCGGGCTCTCCCCAGGTCAAGGCTATCGGGGCAGCTCCCGTTTCCATGTGGGAGAAGGTCAGCCACGGGGTGCCGATGGGTTCGTTGGACAAGGTGAACCTGCCTGAGGAACTCCGGGATTGGGTCATTGGGTTGAGAGGTGGTATCCACCTTCACCTGTTCTGGACGGAGAAGCTTGATGGGATCTCCGTCCGGTTGACCTACGCCAAGGGCAAGCTCGTTCAAGCAGCCACCCGAGGGGACGGTACGGTGGGTGAGGACATCACCCAGAACGTCCGCAGGATGAAGGGTGTGGTTCCGGAAGTCCACGGCTTCACCGGTAGCTTCACCGGTACCATCCGTGGTGAGATTATCCTTCTCAAGAGCGACCTGGCTCAGCACTTCCCTGATTACGCCAACACTCGGAACGCTGCGGCGGGCTTGTCCAAGAGATACGACGGGAAGGGTGCCGAGCACCTCACGGTCGTGACCTACGCTGTCCTTGACAGTGACCTGACCGAGGCCACCGTCCACAACTATGGGACAGAGCAGGGACAGTTTGCCTGGCTCAAGGCTCAGGGTTTCAACGTCCCGGCCTACGGGATCGTGGAGAATGTGGACGAGGTCAAGCAGGTCTGGACCAAGTACCAGGATAGCACCAGGGATTCACTCGACTACGATATCGATGGCCTGGTGGTCCGCATCGACCGGCTGGATCTCCAGTACAGCCTCGGGGAGAAAGATGGCCGTCCCAAGGGAGCTGTGGCCTTCAAATTCGCTCCCATCACCAGAATCACTGTACTCCGAAGTGTGGAATGGCAGGTGGGTGGCTCGGGTCGAATCACCCCTGTAGCTTCTTTCGACCCAGTAGAAATTCTGGGTGCGACCATTCGCAACGCATCCTTGTATAACGTGGCTTTCATTCAGAAGCATCGTCTGGAGATTGGTTGCCAAATTCTCCTGACCCGTGGTGGGGACGTCATCCCCAAGATTCTCGGGAGAATCGTGGCAAAGGTATTGGATCTCCATCCTCACGTTCTTCAGTATGATGTTGAACCTTTTTCAATCCCTTCCCAGTGTCCCGTATGCGGCTTTCCGGTCGAGATGGAGGGTGAGTACCTCGTCTGCTCAAACACCGCTGATTGCCCCGCCCAGGCCGAAGGGCGGGTGGAGCGTTGGATCAAGTCCCTGGACATCAAGGAGTGGGGCTCGGTACTCATCAAGAAGCTGGTCGAGTCCGGCAAGGTGAAGTCCGTCCCAGACCTCTACAGCCTCACCATTCCGGCTTTGGCTGAGGTGGACCGGATTTCTGAGGGGGTGGCGGACAAGCTGCTCAAGATTCTGTGGGCCAAGAACCCCATCCCTCTCGACGGTCTGGTGGGTGCCTTGTCGGTCCCTGGGTGCGGTTCCTCGACATTTCGGCTGCTTATGGATGCAGGGCACGACACTTGGGCCAAAATCCGGTCTCTGGATGCCCTGACCATGGTCAAGGTACAGGGTCTTGGGCCGGTCAAGTCACGGACTCTTGCCACTTGGTTCACCCAGCATGGTCACCTGGTTGACGACCTCTTGGCCAAGGGGGTCAAGATCAAGGAAGTCGTGAAGGGCGGCCTCACTGGCAAGTCCTTCTGCTTCACCGGAAGCATGACTCGGAAGCGTGGGGATCTGGAGGGCATGGTCACGTCTGCGGGCGGTGTAGTGAAGGGTTCTGTCGGAAAGGGCCTTTCCTACCTCGTGATTGCAGACCCCAACTCCACTTCCTCGAAAGCTGTTGCCGCTCGCAAGAACGGAACGCAGTGCATTTCCGAGGAAGAGTTCGTCAGGCTGGGCCAATATGCATGACCTGACTCAGCTTCTTTTGACGGTTCCAATGGATGCTTCCATGAGACCCCTCGTCCAGAAGTGGGACGACCCTCCGAAAGCGATTCAAATCCTGGAGGTGCTGGATCATTGCATCCACGGGGCTCTCGCAGCCGGAGCTGTGGTGACACTACTTCGGTTCGGGTATCAGCAGGCTCTAGACCGAGAAGGCACTACCCACGAGGCTGTTGTCACTCTAGCTACCTGGCGTCCTGAAAAGGATCGCGGGTAGTGGCTACCTTATCCGGTCGGGTCTACAAGCCGCTCTATTCCAAGGACGGCTTCTTCATCTTCAGCTTCGACGTGCTGGCCGTTGAGGATTCTCCCTTTAACGACAAGGCTACGACGGTGAAGGGCCTCTTACCTGGGCTGATCCAGCTTCGTTCAGAGGTACCCCTCAAGGTTCACGGTAAGTGGACGCTTCACAAGAAGCACGGGCGACAGTTCAAGGCCGAGAGTTGGGAGCCCTGGACGAGATCCAATGAGGATACCCAGACGTTCCTCCAGCTCTGTGTCGAGGGGTTCACGGACTCTCTCGTGTCCAAGCGGTTCACGGAGAGGTACGGCCTGGAAACCTTCTCCATGCTCACTGACAAGCCCATGGAGGTCCTGGCCCAGACTTTTGAGGGTCTGACCCCTGAGAGCGTCCAAGGGGCCGTAGAGGGCTGGCAGAGAATGCTCTCAGCTAGGGATCTGAGCAGTCTCCTGACCGATGCTTTCACATCCAGAGATCACCAGCTCATCCTGGCGAAGTTCGGCTTAGAGGCCAGCTCCATCATCCGAACCAATCCCTACCGTCTGATGGAGATTCGTGGGTTCGGCTTCGAGAAGGCTGATGCCCTTGGTCTGAAGATGGGGATCCCCCTGGATGACGCCCGAAGAACCTGTGGGGCTATTTTGTGGGCCTTACAGGAGGCCACGTTCGAGGGGCACCTGTTCATGCGTCGGGGAGACTTCCCAGATGCACTCAAGAAGCACGGGGATTTCTCTTACGAACGCTGTTCCCAAGCGGTTGGCTTGCTGACCGCTCAGAAAGCGGTGGTACTGGACCCTGATGTTGGGGTGTACCTCCCTAGCCTCTACGGGTTTGAACGGGATGCTGCCCGGATGCTCTCCCGCATGCACTCCCCATCTGGGATAGAGCTGGACCCTGCCAAGTTCCTCCACGAGTACCAGGGGATGTTCGGGGTTGAGTTATCTGACGCTCAAAGGGAAGCGGTTGAGACTCTGATTCGTGAACGGGTGCTGGTCCTGACGGGGCTGCCGGGGACGGGGAAAACGATGGTGATCCGCACCTTCGTCAACCTGTTTGAACGCCTCGGGATGAATTACTCCCTCATGGCCCCTACGGGGATTGCAGCCAAGAGGCTCTCCGCTGTGACGGGGAAGCCTGCGGGCACTATCCATCGCCTGCTGGGGTACAACGGGGTCGAGTGGGACTACGGGGCCATGAAGCTGTACCCCACGAACGCCGTCATCGTGGATGAGACCTCCATGGTAGATCAAGAGCTTTTTTATCGACTCCTGAGTGCCTTGAGCCCCGACACCATCATCGTTCTGGTGGGAGACTCAGCACAGCTTCCCTCTGTCGGTCCTGGGAGTGTGATTCGGGAACTGATGAACTGCCCGGCTTTACCAAGGATCAAGCTCACCAAGATTTTCAGACAGTCCGCCAAGGGGGCTATCGTCCAGAACTCTCACCTGATCAATCAGGGTGAGCTACCTGTGCTGGAAGACCCAAAGACAGCCACGGAGTTCAAGTTCGTGCGGTGCAGTGAAGAGGAGAAGATTGTCAAGTTCATCGTGGAGATGTCTGCACGGCTCAAGGAGAAGGATGCCAACTTCCAGGTCTTATCCCCCAAGTACGACGGCACCTGTGGTGTCAACAACCTGAACGATCTCCTTCGGGAGCGTCTGAACCCCCTCACGACGCAGGCAGAGTGGAAGAAGGGGTCTCTCCACTTTCGAGAGGGTGACCGTATCATGGTCGTCAAGAATGACTACAACCTGGGGGTTTACAACGGGGACGTGGGCAAATTCTTGAGACTCACGGAGGACACCTTGGTCGTCCGCATCTACGGAGCGGGTGGTAACGAGGAGGGGATCGTGGAGTTCACCGAATCGGAGGCTGAGGAGAAGCTCCGGCTGGCCTATGCCGTGACGGTACATAAGAGCCAGGGCCAGGAGTTTGACACGATTCTCATGCCCATCGTGAAGGCCCAGGGGAGGATGCTCCAGAGGAACCTGCTCTACACGGCCGTGACTCGGGCAAGGAAACGGGTCTGGCTGGTGGGTGAGGAATCAGCGGTCTTTACCGCTGTCAAGAACGATAAGGTGGTCCACCGGAACACGGTTCTGGCCACCGCCATTGCAGCCCACCTCTCCGGTGTAGATGGGCAAGGCACAACTGGAGCGACCAATGGACCCTAAGCGGGTGGACGAAATCTACGAGCAGATGGGTAAGTTCTCTGTCGAACTACCCTCGGATGCATGGGTCCTAGGCCCGAAGCACATCCACGAGATGATCTCGATGACCCGTGGTTACACGAATAGTGTGAGCCACATCCTTCAGGAGATTCTCCAGGAGAAGCAGAGCCTAGACCGTGCCAAGCATGCCTCGGAGGCGGTGTTCCGCATGGAGGCCGACCGACTCCTCGTTGAGGACGAACGGGCAAAGAGAGGGGTAAATATCGCTGATCGTGAGGCTACGGTCAACCTCATCCTTCGTGAGCGTAAAAGTGAGATTCAGGCCCTAGAGGGTCAACTCCTGGACCTGGGCTACGTGGAGAAGGCTGTGCGTCACAGGTACAACGAGTTGAAGTCCACCATGAGCGACATCAGGGCTCAGCGGGCTTTGATCCGGGATGCCATAGACACAGGGGCGTTTTACGGAGATGAGACAGAGACTTCCCGTGGGTCTAAGTTCAGTGCTCCTGCCCCTGACGGTAGTAGTCTGAGTGAGGATGACATTGACCGGAGTATGCGTGAACTGGACACCATGTTGGTGGTAGGTGAAGTCTTGCCACCTGCCGAGTTGTCGAACGATCTTACTCCTTCGGAACAAGCTGAGGCCCTTCGGTTAGCCCCCACCTACGAACCACAGTCTGTGGCCGCAGCAGTTAAAGCTCCAGCCGACGACTTCTCAGACCTCATTGATGGTGTAGAGGATAGCCCACCCCAGGTGGCAGCTCCCGTAGTCCCCACTACCCACGAAGACCCTGAAATCAGCCGTTTTCTGGACGGGGCTGACGAACTTGAAGATTTATTCTCCGACGAACTTCAGTCGGTGTAGGAAGCCACTTCAGCCCTGACCCACCCTTTCAAATTGTGGGCTGGGGCTGTCCTAACAGCAAGCAAGGAAGCACAAGCACAAATGTCAGATGCAAGCACGTATGATGGGTTCGAGGAAGACGTTGGCGTAGACTCGGACGAGGATAAGAAGTACGGGTCAGCCAACCGCCCCGAGTGGTTCAAGGGTGACAAGGGTCGTTGCTACCGCGTGGCCTTGGTCTACTTTCACACGGTGGACGTGAGTGCGGTCACGAACGCCAGGGCTGTTGCCAAGAAGTTAGGCAACACGCTCTCGAACGACGAGATTGAGAAGATCGCCAAGGAATCTTTTCAGAAGAAGGCTGCCGCTCTGAGCAAGAAGGTTGACGAGCTGACTCCCGTGGAGCGCCTGGATATCTCCCAGGTGAAGTTCCGCAAGTTCCAGGCCCATTACAAGGAGGGCGTAGGTTACGTCCTCTCTCGTATGGGGAGGGATGGAGCGGAAGCGGACGTGGCGTGGAAGTCCCTGGGGGACGCCAAGAACTACTTCTCCACGGTCTGTCTGTTCTACCCGTGCGACAAGGACGGGAACCTTCCACGGAAGGATGGCGAGCTGGACAAAAACCGGGTCATGAACGACTGGCATGTCCTCCCGTGGCGCTTCGGTCCGAAGAACTACGAGAACATCTGGAACGTGAACAAGGGTCTTCGGTCGAATGACCTGACCATCGCAGACCAGGATCTCATCCTGAAGTGCGAGAACACGGAGTTCCAGAACTTCAAGATCACCGGGGGTGGCAAGTCCACCTGGCGGCGGTCCCCTGAGCTGATGAAGCGGGTGCTGGAGAAGGCTATCCCCCTCTTCGACAAGCTCATCCCGTTCCGGGAGATGAGCACGGCGGACCTCCAGATCAAGCTGGGGATCAGCACTGGCAACAGAGGTGAGGACGTGTCCACTGAGATGGACGGCATGCTGGACGACTCCGGCTCAGTGTGATCCTGGGAGTGAGGGGCTGAGGATATCCTCAGCCCCTCATCCTAACATGATCACGCTCGGACTCGACCCCTCTCTTACTGGATTCGGTTGGTGCATCCACCGGTCGGATGTGGCTGGACCTGCACGCATCGTGGCAAAGGGTCACCACGCTACGGATGCCAAAGCCATCTTCGTTACGCGGTACATTGCCCTCAGGAGCCTGCTCCTGGACCTCTTAGCAGATCACCCTGAAATACAGGCGGTAGGGATTGAATCCCCACCGTTTGGGGAGTCTTACTCAGAGGGCCTCTACGGGCTCTTCGTATTTGTCTGTGAGGCTGTGTACCACCATCGCAAGGACGTCGTGTTCTTCGATCCTCAGACCGTTAAGCGGCTCACGAGGATGGACCCCAGCGTGCGTAAGGGGACCATGGACAAGAGAGACATGGTGGAAGCTGCTAGGGTTGACTCTGGCACTTTGAAGGGACGCTTTGACCACAACGAAGCCGACGCTTACCATATCGCAAGATTCGCAGCTCGGTTCTGGGAGTTCGTGGACGGGGTTCTGACTGAGGATGACCTGACCCCCGCTGAGAAGAACTCCTTCTACAAGACTCGCAAGTTCACGAGAGGCGTTAAGGCCGGGAAGACCGTCATCACCGGCCTTTCGTTCAGAGAGAACGACCGCTTCTTCAGATTTAGTCGTATTCCACAGGAGGTTTGACATGGCTGCTGTAAAGAAAGCCGCATCAAGTAGTGCGGCACGTTTGGCCAAGGCAACTGCAACGATTCTCAAACACACGGGACAGAAGCCTATCGGTCAGCACAAGGGTGCTCTGGCAGCCGTGGGCTCGGGGAGTTTCGTCATTGACGACCTCATCGGTGGAGCCCCGGCTCAAGATGGGAAGCCGATGTGCCCAGGGTATCCCCGTCGGAGAATCACCGAGGTCTTTGGGGCTGAGTCCAGCGGCAAGACCACCGCAGCCTTAGAGGCCATCGCCCATGTCCAGTCCAAGGGAGGGTTGGCTATGTTCCTGGACTTCGAGCACGCTCTCCATCACGGGTACGCCACGAAGGTCGGGGTGAAGTTCAACGACCTTGCCCTGTACGCCCCCAACAACTTCGAGGAGGGCCTCAAGATGCTGTACGTGGGCATCCAGGCTGGGTTCGACATCATCGTGGTGGACTCCGTGGCCGCTATGGTCACGAAGGACGAGATGGAGAAGGGCATCGACAAGCCCTCCATGATAGGCGACCGAGCCAGGGCTTTGGCCAAGTTCCTTCCGAGAATGGTCTCTTGGCTCGCTAAGGAGAACCCCGAGAACCCAGAGGGCACGGCTTTGGTGTTGATCAACCAGACCCGAGCCCTCATCGGTGGGATGAGCTACGGTGGCGGGGACGATAACACGACAGGTGGGAAGGCTCTCAAGTTCTTCAGCTATCTGAGGCTTCGGTTCACACGCCTTCGATCTGACGTGATCAAGCGGAAGGACCGTGTGTCCGGCAAGGAACGCAACTATCCCTATGGCAACCACACCCAGGTCAAGGTAATCAAGTCCAAGATCGATGCCAAGCAGGGGCATTCGGCGGACATATTCATCCGGTTTGGTGTGGGGATCGATGACTACCACTCTCTCATCGAGGGTGGGGTCACGAACAAGCTCATCGGGAAGTCCGGTCCCTCCTATGACTTCAAGGGTCAGAAGTTCAAGGGTAAGGAGGCTCTCCGGGCCTACTTGGTGTCCGACAACAAGGCCACCGATGAACTCCGAAAGAAGCTTCTGGAAGCCCTCCAGTCGGCAGCGGAGATTGCTGACCCTGAGGACGATGACGAGATCGCAATGGCGGACTTCGGTGAGGATGGGGACACCGAAGCCGATGCGGTTGAGGTCGAGGTTCCGCTGGAGGAAGGTGCTGAGCCAGAAGCCGGGGCTGAGGGCTGATGCTCTCTGTGACCATCAAGGGTTTCCAGTCGATTGAGGAGGTCTCCTTCTCAATCGACGGGTTCACAGCCCTTGTCGGTCGATCCAACATCGGAAAGTCCGCTGTGGTCAGGGCAGTTCACGCTGCCCTGACCAATGCCCTTGGGACGGACTTCGTTCGGCACGGTGAGATGTGCTCCCGACGCATCCGTGGGACCAAGAAGTGCCGTTGCCAGGCATCTGTTCACTTATTGCAAGAGGGCCTGGACCTCCTTTGGGAAAAGGGGGATGAGGTCAACCAGTACATCTACAATGGTCAGGTGTTCACCCGAGTTGACAGGGGGACACCGGACTTCCTGATCAAGGACTTCTCCCTGACCAAGGTAGGGGACCGAAAGCAGCTCATCCAGGTAGCCGAGCAGTTTGACCCTATCTTCCTGCTCTCACAGTCGGGGACAGTCGTGGCTGACGTTCTTTCGGACGTGGCCAAGCTGGACGATATCAACCTGGCAATGGCCGACGTGGAGAAGGACCGTCGTGAGGCGGCCTCAACCCTCAAGGTCCGTGAGCGAGACATCCAACAGCTTCAGGCTAGTCTGACCCAGTACGAGGGTCTGGATGAACCGGTAGCCCTGGCTCAGAGGGTGAGCGAGAAGTTCCAGGCCATCTCGGTTTTGGTCACACAGGAGAAGGAACTGGAGCAATTTTGCTCCAGGCTCCAGGAGGTCGGGGATAGCCTTCGGACTCTCCAGGGGGTGGGGGACATCAACCCGCCTGACGTGGAGCCCCTGGAAGCCTCTGAGAGGGCCTTTTCGACCCTGGTGGGGTACCGAGCTGCCCTGGACGAGAAAACGGCCTCTGTGGAGTCCCTGGAACCAGTGGAGGTGCTCCCCGTTCCGGATTCCCCCTCGTTGGAGGAAGCCAGTGCGGGAGCGATTCAGGTAGCCGAGTGGGATGTTCGGGTAGAGACTCTGAAGGGGCCTCTCTTAGCCTGGCGTGAGGTGGAGAAGGTCAAGGAGCCCGAGGACGACAACCCTCAAGGTGTACCTGTCTTGGTGCAGCTCTTATCCTGGTGCTCCCTGGTGCAGGCAGGGACGTCTGTTGTGGAGGAGTTGGAGCTTGTGGATTTGATGCCCGAGCTGCGTGACGACCTTGCTCCTGAGTCTGAAATAGTGCTACAGCTAGCGACCTTTTCTGATCGGCATGACATGCTAGCCACCAGTCTAGAGACTCTAGCCAAAGATCACGCCGAGGCAGAGAACTTAGAGCTAACCCTCCGTGAGGAGTGGTCCACTCTAGGGGTATGTCCGACTTGTTCGCAATCCGTAGCGGAGGGGCATACTCTACATGTCTGAGAAACACGATTACGACCTCGGAACGCTCTATCACGGGGACTGCCTGGAGGTCTTACGAGAGCTTCCAGCGGATTCATTGGACAGCGTCGTTTCTGATCCACCGGCAGGCATCGCTTTTATGGGGAAGGGCTGGGATGACCCGAACGCATGGCAATACCCTATTTCCAAGCATGGTTTCACAGACGGTGGTGACCGTGTGGCTGCCCCAGCGATAAGCACGGCTCGCAATCCAAATTGTCGCAAGTGCAAACGACACAAGCGGGGCTGGAAAGACATCCCTGGCTGTGAGTGTGCCGAACCAGATTTCGACGGACTGGACAAGCATCTGGAGTCTCGGGACATCTTCGTGGGCTGGCTCACCGAGGTGATGCGGGAGTGCTTGCGAGTGCTCAAGCCAGGAGGTCACGCCTTGGTGTGGTCTATCCCGAGGACTTCCCACTGGACTGCTACGGCCCTTGAGGAGGCTGGGTTTGAGGTCAGGGACGGGATCACCCACTTCAAGGATCGCTCTTTGGAGGTGCAGAAGTTTCTTGCGACTCTCACGCCTGAACAGAGGGAACTCCTGGAGCGTGCGGCCCCCACAGATAATGTTCTGGGACATTGCTTCGGACAAGGATTTCCGAAGAGCTTGAACATCTCAAAGACGCTAGACAAGATAGCTCGGGGGGCACCCCAAGGGGGGCCTGACCCTCTCAAGAGTGGCAAGGGGGAGATACCTGATCGAACCACGCTCAAAATGGGTGGTGGGACGGGGAAGGCCGTGACTGGGCTGACCTCTGAGTACGACTCCACCTACACACCAGCTACCCCCGAGGCAGCCCAGTGGGAGGGCTGGGGTACGTCACTCAAGCCCGCTGTCGAGATATGGTGGCTCGTCAGGAAGCCCCTTCGTGAGAGGACCGTAGCCGAGCAGGCTCTCAAGACCGGCACGGGCGGGATCAATGTCGGTGGGAGTCGGGTTGGGTACCAGAGCGAGACAGACCAAGCGGGGGCCATTCCTCAAGGCAAAGCCATGGGGAAGAGTGGTGCCTTGGCCGGTGGCGTTCAGAATGACAACCCCCCCAAAGAGTTCAAAATGGATAACACCAAGGGCCGCTGGCCAGCCAACGTAGTCTTGTCTCACTCTCCAGAGTGCAAGAAGCTCGGGACGAAGAAGATCCCAGGCAATCGGACGGACACTCGGCCCGAAGGAGACGGGGGCCGAGAGGACAAGGAGAGCTGGAGATTTCGTCCAACCGAGGCCACCAAGCGAGGGTACTCCGATGATTCCGGAGAGGAGACCATCGAGGACTGGGAGTGTGCTCCAGGTTGTCCTGTGGGGGCTCTGAATGAGCAGAGTGGTGCTTCTAGGTCTGCGGTCAGAATAGGAGGTGAGGGTGAACCGTTAGATCCTGACCAGAACTGGCGGTTCAAGCGGGCAGAGGGTGGCTACTCGGATACAGGAGGGGCCTCACGGTTCTTTCACAACTTCGAGCCCGAATATGATGTCCCTTTCTTCTATACAGGGAAGATCACCTCGGGCGAACGGAAGCAAGACCTTGAAGAAGAAGGATTGATCAACAAGCATCCTACGGTGAAGTCAGTCAAGCTCATGACCTTTCTGGTCAAGCTGATCACTCCCCCTGGTGGAACGGTTCTTGATCCCTTCGCTGGCTCTGGCTCGACACTCGTGGCTGCTGTCAACAACGGCTTCCGGTTCATCGGGATTGAACGGGATGACGAGTACATCAAGATCGCGAAGGGCCGACTTGACAAGGCTGTGGAACGAGAGGTGATCAGCCAGGAACAGTCTGACCTGTTTGACGATCTGATGGGTGGCTAACCTATGCCTAGACTAGCCTTCATCTATCGCACGGATGTCCATGTCTCGGACAAGTCCCCCGCTTCGTGGAAGGGGGACTACCCCGCCGAGATTTGGTCGAACTTGCGTCAGATCGGGGAACTAGCCAAGAAGTACGAGGCTACGGCTGTCCTGGACGGTGGAGACTACTTCCACGTCAAGGCTGCAAGCCGGAACTCCCATTCCCTCGTGTTCCAGTCGGCAGAGATCCAGAAGGGCTATCCTTGCCCAACGTACTGTGTCGAGGGGAACCACGACGTCCAGTACAACAACCTGGACACCATCGAGAGGCAGCCCCTTGGAGTGCTCTACGCCGCTGGAGTGTTCCAGCACTTACGAGAGCAAGTATTCGAGGATGGGGACTTACGAGTCCGAGTTGTGGGTGTCCCTTACAGCCCGACCCGGACCCTGAACGAGTTACGATTGCTCCGCAAGAAGCCAGGGGACACCTTCCTCATCGCTGTGGTGCATGCGTTGGCTTCCGAGAATCCTCCCCCCGCTGTGGAAGACTTCTTCGGTGAGCCTGTGTTCCGGTACTCCGACCTCATCTTTCCGAACGGTCCTGATCTCTTCGCTTTCGGGCACTGGCATCGGGACCAAGGGATTGTGACCTTGGATGGCCGCATCTTCATGAACCAGGGTGCGGTCAGCCGGGGTGCCCTGATCAAGGAGAACCTTGAGAGAAAACCCAAGGTGGGTCTCATTGAGATCACCCCCGACGGGATCTCCACCAAGGCCCTGCTCCTGGATGTTCTCCCCGCCTCAGAGGTGTTCGATATTGAACGCAAGGAGCGTCAAGACGAGCAGACCCGGCACATCGACCAGTTCGTTCAGAAGATCCAGACTGATCTTCTAATTGACCCCGAGGCGTCCATCGAGTCCACCCTCCAGAGTATGACGTTCGCTGGAGATATTAGGGAGTTGGCCCTGCATTACCTGGAAAACGCTCGGTTGAATAAGGCTATCTGACCATGTACATTTCCTACTCTGGTTTCAAGACCTACTCGTCATGCCCCCGGGCCTACTGGCACAGCTACGTGGACAAGACAGTACCCCCGGAACCGGACAACACGGTGAACTCCCTCTACGGCTCCGTGATCGGAACCCTGATGGAGGACTTCTACATGAAGGGCCTTTGGCGTGAGAAGAACGTTCAGAAAGTCCTGGAGGACCGCATCGAGCCCACCTACAAGAGAATCGTCTCGGACGAACTCCGTAGGGGACGAGTGCTCCGGTGGAAGTCCGCACAGGACAAGAAGCCGAACTATGAGAGCCAAGACGAACTTCTGGCTGAGGTGCGGGACTCGATAGCGAGGGCCATACGGATTGTGCGGCATTACAGGTTAGCTGGGCCTCGCATGGAAGCCGAAAGCAAGCTGGACTCTGACGTAGGCGAGCATCGGCTGGGCGGGCGGGCGGACTTCATCATCCAGAGGACTAGCCCGCACCACGACCTGGTGATCCTGGACGGTAAGGGTTCCAAGCACCGGGGGTCGTTCGTGGACCCTAAGCAGCTCAAATGGTACGCGATGCTGTACAGTTTCCGGAACAAGAACACCTTGCCTGACAAGCTGGGCTTCGTGTACTGGCGCTTCGACCCCCCTGAGAGCCTTGATTGGGTAGACTTCTCTCCAGAGGACCTGATTGATTTGAAGGACGAGGTGTTAACTTCCCTGAACAAGATCGTGCGGGGAGGTCAGTCGAAAGAAGCGTTCCCCGCCAAGCCTAATGACCAGGCTTGCCGGTTCTGCAACTTTATCAGCATGTGCCCACAAGGTCGAAATTTGATGTCCCCCCGCTCCTAGCGGTGGTGTATAGAGGTGAAACGCATATGACTCCAGAGCAAATGAAGAAGAAGGTGGACGAGTTAGCCAAACGGACTCAGGTAGTCCGTTCCAAGAAGGCAGGCTTAAAGGGCCAACTAGAAGCCAAGCGGGAGGAGCTGGATCGTCTTGTCAAGGAGATCCGAGCCGCTGGCTACGACCCCAAGAAGCTCACCGAGGAGCGGGACAAGAAGAGAGTGGAAGTCGAGGAGGCCATCGCTTCCTACGAGAAGGATCTGGCCGAGGTCGAGACGGCCCTGGCGAAGTTCGAGAAGAAAGGCACTTTATGATCAAGTTCAAAGTCAAGGCAGGAGACCTGTGCAAGGCCCTCGATGTGGTTTCGGTTGTGACCCCTGTTGCCGGTGACAAAAAGGGCGGCTACCTGTTTGTCGTGCGGGCTGGGGGTGACTGCACGCTCTACTCCCAGGAGCCGAACCACCAGGCTTCCTCAAAGGTATCCTTGGAGGAGGTCGAGGGCGAGGGGCCATTCATCTACCCCGTCGAGTTCGCTGGAGGATTCAAGCACCTTCCCAAATCGGACACCCTGAGTATCGAGGCTGGGGAACGGGACAACCACTTCTACGTCAAGTACGAGTCCAGTTCCGGTGCTGAGGCAGAGCACCCGACCTTCGACCCCAAAGGCTTCAAGCCGGTCCTCATTACTGACACCTCACAGGAAAGTGACCTGAAGTTCCCCTCGACCATTCTCCGTCGGGCTATCGACTCTGTGAAGAGTGGCATGCCAAACTCTGACGAGAGCAGCAAGGTCAAGGACTTCTACAATTCGATGCAGCTCTTCGATACCAGCCAGAAGGACTGGGAGAAGGGGGATGGTTACCTGTTCGGGTCCGAGGGCAAGAGAGGCTCCTATTTCTACTGTGCCGAGTTCAAGGGCAAGGGCCTCTCCATCCACAGCACCAACATCCCTGCGGTGACAGGGTTTCTTGGGCGTTGCACAGGGGTGGTGACCCTCCGCAAGACCCCCAACTGGTCGTTCCTCATCAACGCGGATGGGCAGACCCTCGGCTGGACGCATCAAGCCTTGACGCACCCGAAGTTCGGGTACTACCCGGATGAGCCCATCCAACTTCGGATAAATCGGGAGGACCTTGCCAGGGCCTTGAGCTACATGCAGGAGGCGGTGTCCTCCACGGCCAAGGCCAGCAAGAGCAAGGTGGATCAGGTTCGTGTCGTCTACACAGCCGAGAAGGGCACCATTCAGGTTGTCCTGGCTGAGAAGTCCAGCGTCAAGAGCCCCAACGTGACGGCCACCCCCGAGACCGAACTGGCCAAGACCACAAGCTTTGCTGCCATGGTTAAGATTGCCCAGATGGCTGATCTACTGGTCGGGCTGGAGTCCCACGAGGTTCTCCTGAAGGTGATCATCTCCCCCGCAAACGAGAAGAGGAAGCGTGACTACTACCACTTCCGGGTGGCTGAGAAGTTCTGGCTTGATGGTTCAGGCAAGGTCCTTCCCGGCCCAGGGGAGGGTAGTTTCGAATGTCAGTTGACCAAGTTCATCCCCTCAGTGGACTGACCCAGCGGCTACGGTCTGTAGAGGCTTCTGCGACTCGGCTAACCACCCTTCGTGACCGGCTCAACTCAGAGCTGGCCACGAAGGAGGCCGAGGCCGCAGACCTGACAGACCGTATGGCCAAGCTGGTCAAGGTCGGGGAGCTGTTCCGTGCCCTCATGGACCAGTTGGTCACCAAGCAGGTACGGACAGTCGAGGCCGTTGTGACTGAAGGTCTCAGCACCATCTTCCACGACCTGGATCTTGGATTCGAGGCAGACCTGAGCACCAAGTACAACAAGGTTTCGGTGGATTTCCTGTTCCGCCAAGGATCCAAGGACGACCCCTTGGCCATCCGAGGCAAGCCTCTGGATGCCTTTGGAGGTGGACCCTCGGCCGTTGCAGACCTGATCCTAAGGATGCTGGCCGTGCTCCGGTTGAAGAAGAAGCCCCTCCTGCTACTGGACGAGACGCTAGCCTCCGTGTCAGATGAGTACGTGGATGCCACTGGCCACTTCCTCAAGCAGCTTTCGGAGTCCATGGGACTCGATGTCCTGCTCGTCACCCACAAGCACACATTCCTCGACCATGCTGACAAGTCATACCGCTGTTCAGAGGTGACTACTGAGGATGGCTCAAGGCACCTAGAACTGAGGAGTGCCTGATGCGTACAGACGAGGAACTCAAGGGGCGAACTCGCCACCTACTCTCCCTGGAGTTAGACCGCCGGGTGAGGCAAGCCTCTCAACGCTTGCCTCACCAATGCACCCACAACTACCGTCACCCCGTTGATGTGCGGAAGCGGGTCGATGGTGAGCCCAATCCGAACTACAACCGTATAGCCCTCACGGTCGTTCAGGACCAGTCCATGGGTCTCTGTACTCTCGGAAAAGAGAACCCTGGGGAATGGAACGGGACCATTTGTGAGGATCCTATCGATGCCCAGAGGTGCCCCTACTTCCAGAACAACATCACGAAGGAATCTCTGAGCAGGGAGTTTCAAGAGCAAGTCGAAGACTCGGGCTGGCTGGCAGAGAATCTCCCCGAGGTGTATGGCCTCATGTGGTCTCTCTCCGAGCCCGTGAAGCTTCCTTGGTGGAAGCGGCTCTGGTTCTGGGCGTTACGCATCCGTACCGAACCCATGAAAAGAGTGCCCAGTTTGCTAGAAAAGAACGATGACGATGACGGTAACGTCGGCCTTTGAGAGCTTCCTGGTCCCCGAGAGGTCCAGACGGAAAGCTGCTAGAGATGGGGGCTTTGCTATCCCCGCTTTCTTGGAGCGGGTCATGGCTCCTAGTGACCAACCATTCCTGGCGACCAACGCCCGGAGAGGGTTTGTCCACCCAGGGTTACGGCTCGGGGACGGGATGGTTCGGTATGGCTTCTCCAAGTGTCCCTTGGAGGAGGAGTCCGACCTGCTAGCGGTGTTTTTTCGGAGCCTGTGGGCCACCTCAGAGCGGTCTGGCTGGCTTAACCGGTGTACCAACATCACGGCAGCCAAGCAAATCTTGGAGGACTACGGGCTACTACCTAGGTCGTTGATTGTCTCGTTCCCGAAGCTCAGGGAGATGTGCGGGCAGGGGATGACCATTGACGAGGCACGGAAGCTGACACTGGCTCAAGGTTGTGTGACCGAAGTGGACGGGATCAGGGTGCTGTTCTCCGAGTTGCCCGAGGGTCAGATGATTCTTGGGACCGCCCCTCCGATGGTTGGGCTCTACACGAGGATAGATGACCACGTGGGGCTTCTTCTCCGCAAGGTGAATCAGTCTGTGGTGTTGATCAATGAGCTGGCTCGATGACTTCGTGGGTATTGCCCAGACTCACTTGGGCACGAGGGAGCAAGAAGCTCTCTGGGCGAGAGGTGTCTCTGAAGCTCAGATCGTCCAGTACAAACTAGGGTACTGGAACAATCCTCTTCCCTCCAGACTTCCCGATGATTTCGTGCGGTTCTCCAGGGGTGGTCAGAGGCTAGATGACGTGTTCGTGCTCCCTCTGACGAACATCCTGGGGCAGATCAAAGGGCTTCAGTTCAGGCATGTGACCCCAGAGGTCAAGGGGTACTTGACGTACTTTCATGACCGGGATGAGTCGGTCTACTTTGGGCTTGGTGAGGCCATCCCCAAGATTTGGGAGACTGAGGCAGTCTGGGTTGTAGAGGGTGCGTTCGACGTGTTCCCTATCCAGAGGGTGTTTCCCAATACCTTCGCCGCCCTAACTCTGGGTACAAATGAGGCTTTAGCCAGACTCCTGGGTCGTTTTGCTAGGCAGGTTTGGCTGGCGTATGATAATGACAAGGATGGCCGTCGGGCCTGTGGGGACTTCAAGGAGTCCTACGGGGATTTTCTCGACGTTCACATCCCAACCTTCCCCAGGGTCAGGGTCGGTGTAGATAGGTGGGTCAAAGACCCAAACGAGCTATGGGAAGTTTGGGGTGACGCCCGACTTCGAGAGTACCTGCTACGGCAGGTTGACCCCTACCTGAATCTGGAGAAATCATCACATGCCTAAGATTTTCAGTGACGCCGAGTCTGTCAAAGCCATCGCTGGCGGACTGGTTGCCAATTACCACCCGGAGTTAGCCACGGCTCGGGTCGAGTACATCTTCGTGGACAAGGCGTCGGCCAAGGGTGGCATCGACGTGCTGGGCAAGACACGGAAGGTCTCTGGACCCCTGGAGTACCTGCTGGAGCTGGATTTCCTCATCGAGATCGCTGGGGACAAGTGGGTCGAGTTGTCCAACGAACAACGTCTAGCCCTCGTGGACCATTTACTGGAGCGTTGCACAGGCGAGGAGAACGAGAAGACGGGGGAGATGCAGTGGAAGATCCGGGAGCCCGACGTCCAGGAGTTCTCCAGCATCCTTCGTCGGCATGGAGCCTGGAATGACCAGCTCACCGGGTTCGTCTCTGTTGCTCACGAGATCCAGGTGGACACCATTGCTAGGGAAGAAACTGGCGTGGACACAACCACTGAGGAGTCCTCGGAGGAGACCGTCGAAGACCTCCTGAGTGAGCTGTGAACCGTGTGGGATCTTTTGTACCGGCCTCTGAAGTTCAGTGACGTTCTCGGACAAGAGGGTGCTGTCGAGGTCTTGAAAGCAAGACTGAAGAAACGCAACGCCCTCGATTCGAGCTACATCTTCTCTGGAGCCCACGGGTCCGGGAAAACGACCCTGGCACGCATTCTAGCCCGAGCAATGCTGTGCGAGAGGCTGACTGAGGATCAGGAGCCGTGCAACGAGTGCGACAACTGCGTGGCCATCCTGGGGGATTCCTCACTAGCCTTTCATGAGCGGGATGCTGCCAGCAACGGCAAGGTCGAGGACGTGCGGGCCATCGTGGATGACCTACCGTTTGCTGTGGAGGGTGCGGAAAAGCAGATCCACCTCTTTGACGAGGCGCACCGTATGACCCCAGCCGGTCAGGACGTGCTGCTCAAGCCCTTGGAGGAGAAGGTCATGGTGGGGATCTTCTGCACGACCGAGCCGGAGAAGATCCGAGGGGCCATCCGGTCCCGGTGTGAGGAGCACCGGATTCGCAAGATCACTCGGGAGGACATCGCTGGGCGTATCCACAAGATCCTGGCTGCGGAACAGGTGGAGTTCGAGGAGGATGCCATCCTCACGGTCATCGATTGCTCAGGGGGTCATGTCAGGGACACTCTCAACCGCCTTGAGATGATTGCCCAGAAGAACGGGACGATCAGCTTGGAGGCTGTCAGGGACTACCTTGGGCTGAGCCTCACCACGACCTACTACGATATCCTGCTGTCCCTGGACAACCCTGGGGTGGCCGTACCCCTTCTGGACGAAGCCTGTGACCGTGTGGGGGCTGATGAGGTGGCTACAGGGTTGGCTGAGGCAGCCATGAACTCCTTTCGGTTAGCCCACAACATGTTCGCCGAATTTACCTATGTGGATAGGACGAAGGCCGCTTTGCTGCACCAGAAGTACGGCAACGGGGTCGTGGGGTATGCCCGGAAGTTCCTGGGGACACAGGATAGGACGAAGGTGGGACTAATTTTTGAGGTGGTGTCGTTGACCACCCAAGCGGACTTACCGAAGATTTCGGTTGCCAACCCACCACCCCTGACAGTACATTCAGCCCCGGTTCCTGTTCCTACCATGCCGGTGAAGCCTAATGCGGGGCAAGACTCCCTGGCTCTCACGGGTCTAGACCATCGGGGAGTCCCTGATAAACACCCCAGAGGGCATGCCGAAGTAACTCAGAAGGTTGTGTCTGCGGTCGAGAAGGACAAGGCACTGACCCCGGCTGATTGGACAAGAACGTTTGAGCGATCCTGGCGCGGCTGAAACATGGAAGCAACCGAGTGGGTGGTTTTAGAACTCAGTCCGAAGAGTGAGGGGGAAGACCCCGACACTCTCAGGGACGGTATTCTTCACTCCCTCAAGCAGCCCGGGGAGGTGTTCATCCCGGCAGCCGTGACCAAGATTTCGGGAGAGAAGGTCGTCCACTACCTCATGGAAGGCTATGCCTTTGTGAGGAGAACCCTCCCGGACAAGGACTATCTCCGGCTGGAGGGGACTCGCTGGGTGCAATCGGTGCTCACCCAGCCCACTGGGTCACGGCATGTCAGGGTTCTAGCCACGGTCGGTCAGGCCCACATCGAGCGGATCCGTCACCAAATCGAGGTCGAGATCAACCAGGGCATCAGCGTTGGCGACCAGGTGGTCATCACGAGCGGCCCGTTCAAGAACATCACGGCCACCGTCATCGAGGAGATCCCCGAGCAGGATGCCGTCCAGGTCTACGTCCAGCTCAGGTCGAAGCAGACTATCCTCACCCTCCCCAGGTCTGGCCTCCAGGTGGGCACCAGAAGCCCCCTCTCACCCCTGATCGGGCGTCTGAACCTCCTGAAGTCGTGGGTCGAGAGATCCGAGCCCGTGTTCAACTGGACTGACCTGTTTGACACCGTGCTACAAAACTACGGGGCCAGCGAACGCCTGGATGGATGGGTGGCCAGGAAGCAGAGCCCATATAGCTGGCGGTGTTTCTTCGACTGGAAACCGCTGGAGAAGCGCAACTTCGTCAATAGAGTCCACGAGATACAGACCTTATCGAACTGGTACCGTGGGATGGTTCCCCATCTGAGGTTCATGCTGGCGGACCAGAGGGTGAACGGGGTGGACGCCCTCAACGGACCCCTACCCGATGAGCATGGGGTGGTCCGAGAGCTGGGGGATACCCTGACGTTCCCGAAGCTGGAGGAGAAGGTTCTGGAACTGGCCTGGTTCGAGGATGTCCTGGACCGGGGTAGATGGATCCGCAACGATATGAACGAGTTGCTGAAGCAACAAGCCACCCGTCGTCGCAGAACTGGAGTCGGAAAAGTGCCTCAGAACATCATCATAGACGGCCACAACCTCGCGTTCCGCTGCCTCTATGCCCCGGGGATGGCCGACCTCGCTGATAGCCAGGGGAGGCCCACAGGGATCATCCTCGGCTTCCTACGGAGCCTGGGAGCCCTCCGAAAGAGGTGGGCCTCAGCCATGTATGTCTCCTGGGATGGGTCATCACAAAGAAGGAAGGCCAAGTACCCAGACTACAAAGCACATCGGCCCTCACATGTGGGCTCACCTATATTTGACCAGATTGGGTACCTGCGGAAGATTCTTCCTGCCCTCGGGGTGTACCAGGTGTGGAACCCCAATGAGGAGGCGGACGACGTGATAGCCACCCTGGTCAGGAAGAAGCTTTCCAGCCAAAAGACCGTGATTTTCGGCACCGACAGGGACTTCCTCCAGCTCGTTTCTACCAACGTGTCTGTCCTGATTCCTGCCCTTGGAGCCCGCAAGGAAGTGATGTTTGACCCTGATGGGGTCAAAGAGCACTATGGCGTTGCACCTGAGACTATGGTACAGCTCCGTGCCTTGCTCGGAGATACGTCCGACAATCTGCCCGGCGTACCGAGGGTCCCCAAGAAGGTGCTCAAGCAACTCATTCAAGCTCACGGGTCGGTGGACGCAGTCTACCGGTCTGGACTTGCTGGGGTATCCAAGGTACAGTATGACCGTTTGAGGTCCGCAGAACCTCAGGCCCGCATCAATGTGGACCTGATGGCTCTAAAGGATGTACCCTTCACCAAGGTAGATCCAAATCCAAATCCAGATGAGGTAGCTGCCCTTTTGTTGGCGGTCGAAATGAACCCCAATTCGATCCTGGAGACGTTCTTTCAGCGTTCTTCAGAACATGCGACGGGATTGACACTATGAGTGTTGGCTATGTTATCCCAGTTGACCCTTCAGAATTAGCTAACCGCTTCTCGTATGACGAGTCGGACCTGGAATTCAGGCTCGATGAGCTGGCAGTAGATGCCTACGAGGAGTCCGAAGCCGAATCCAAAGGCTTACCCGAGGGATACGAAGCCAGGGTGGAAGCCCTGTTAGATCGTATCCCCGAGCGTGAAGCAGACCTCATTTATCTGTACTACATCCTGAAGAAGCGGCAGGCAGACATTGCCGCCATCTTCGAGGTGACACAGGCGGCGATCAGTTATCGTCTTGACCGTGGACTCCAGCGGATCAAGTTCCTGCTCAGCATCCCAGAGGTCACCGAAGAAGAATTACGACGGGACTTACCAGAAGTCCTCCCCCAGCAAATCGACGTCGATATCATGGTGGGGATGTGGCAGACGACCTGCCAATCTGAGGTGGCGGCCAAGCTGAAGTTGACCCAGGGCAGGGTCCGGCACCGGTTCTTTAAGGCGGTCAAGCTGACCGAGGATGCGGCCGAGAAGGACGAGAAGTATCGGCCCTACCAACGGATTTTCAGTTCCATTGCCAACAAAAATTTCAACGTACTCCGCGCAGTTATTTTGCCCCAGTGGTCCAACAGGGGTGGGGACGCCTGCACCTAGGTTTTGAGTCTGAGCGTATAGGTGATGTGCTCACGCTCCTCATCCGAAAGCGATTTGCCGTCAATGCGTTCAATGTGACCCTGGCCCTGAACCACGGTTTTCTTCAGCTTCTTGGGTTTGCTGTCGAACGAGTACCCTTTAGTAATCCAGGCGGACCACTTGAACGGAGTCTTGGCTATCTCTTCAAGCACTTCATCGAGAGTCAGGAGGGGACCTTTCCACTGGACTCGGCCGGTGTCACCATCCCCCCAGTCATCAGGCTCGTTGCCTTCCTCAAAGCTCGCTGCATCGTTCCAAATTTGCTGGGCAACGCTGAACTGGTAGCCCCTCCAAGCGTGTTTGTCCTGGAGAGAGTCTAGCTGCCCCTTGTCCAGGACTCCATTGGATGGGTCGTGCGGCTGACTTCCCTGCCTTCTTCGATCACGTAGGCCCTCGACACGCTCCCCTGAGTACAAGGCTTATGTGTCAGCGGTGGCTGGGAGATTTCCCCTCGTTTCTTGCCGATGTGGGAACCAAGCCGGAGGAGAAGTTCACTCTCACGAGGCTGGACCGGGAGGGACACTACTCTTGTGGGAAGTGCGAGGAATGCCTTTCCAAGGGGTGGCCTGCAAATTGTAAGTGGGCATCCAAGGCTGAGCAGAACCAGACCCGTCGGACTTCCTCCAGAAGCGGTAAACTGAACCCCGTCAAGGTAGCGGAGATCCGTAAGCACCTCCAAGCGGGGGTTTCCCACAGATCCTTGGCTCACGACTTTGGGATTGGGGAGAGTCTGGTGGGTAAAATTGGCCGCCACGAGGTCTGGAAGCTCTGAACGGCTGGTTTTCTTTTATCGGCCCTTCTGTATGAGGACCGATCTGTGCCCTTAGCCGCGAATCTCCAGTCTCACGACTACTCCTTTACCTTTCAGGTAAGCCAGGGAGTGTGGCGGTGGACTACCAGAATGGACATTTCGGGGGCCAGTCCGTCCTTCGTGGTTTACAACATCGTGTCCCCTTACGGCATCCTCAGGGATTCCATCCCCATTCCAGGGCCGGTGGTCCAGGCGATGTCGGAGAGCATTGACGAGCTTCAGGCCCAGTTCAGGCCGATCATCCTGTTTGGCCCACCCAGCTCCCTCGTCTTCAACGTGGATGAAGGCCGTGGCTTCTCGGCCCAGCAGGACGGGCTCCTGACCAACTCGGGCACCTACGGCTCCCTCCTGGATGCCACGCTGACCCCCTCAGCCCCCTACGTGACCGTCTCCCCGGCCGCTCTGGGGAACCTTGGCTTTCAGGAGTCAGGGACGTTCCTGGTGTCAGTGGACTCGACACTCCTGACGGTGGGGACGTACAACGCCACGATCCTGGCCCAGGATGACACGGCAACCAACAGTCCGCAGTCTTTCCCCGTCACCATCACGGTGAGGCCGAAGGCTACCATCTCCACCAACGTGATCACGTTGACGTTCAATGTGGTGAAGCCTCTGACGGGGGCATTCCCGGTGCTCCCGAACCAGGTATTTGTCATCACCAACACGGGTCCGGCGGGGTCTGTACTGGACTTCCTGGTTCAGCGACTCAACTGTGCGTCTGAGAGCTGGTTGACCGGATTCACGCCCACATCGGGGGAATTGACCTCTGGGCAGACACAGAACGTGACAGTCCAGGTAGCCCCCCTCATCACTCTCCAGACGGGGGTCTATCAAGATACCCTGCGGGTCAGTGGGTACAGCAACAACTCCTTCGTGGACGTTTCGGTCATCCTGAATATCACCTGAGAGAACCAATGCCCGACTTCAAGCTAGACTTCGAACAGTCCGCCTCTGGCCTCGATGCGTTCTTCGCAAGCGAGCCAGCAGTAGTTTCTCCCTACGGGGCCAAGGTCGCCGCTGCAAAGCCGGTTCGTATGAAGGTCGGATCCATTGCAGACCTGAGTGGGTTTGCTCGGGCTAGCTCGGACACCCTGGTCCACAAGAGCACCAATGACCTCTGGGCATTGAAGCAAGAGGGGCAGAGCTACTACATCGAGCGTCTGTTCAACGATACCGGAAGTCCTCTGAAGGGTTGATCATGGTGGACTTCGAGACGACAGTACCCCCCTCGGACCTGGCTCTAACGCCTGAGGAACGCCTCCAGCGTCGGCTGATGGCGAGGTACTACGCTCAGGACAGGACAGCAGCGAAGGCACCCCCACCGCCTCCCCCAGGGTTCATCGATGACGGGTCTGGGGCCACGGTCACTGGGGCTTCGGGCATTCCTGATGGTAGTGGAGGTGGTCCAGGGAAGCGAAACATCCCCAAGAACCACCCCTACGACCCTAAGGCTCTGAAGCCGCTGTCTCGGATGTTGTGGGCCATGAGCGTGTCCCTTGGGCATTCTCTGGCTGCCTATCGCCAGTTCACTCGGCTGAAGAGTGCGACCATCTCCCCAGACGGGATGCTTGGTGGTCGAGGCTACGTCATGCAAGTGAAGGAGATCCGGACCAAGCTCCACGATGCTTGTGAGTCCCTTTCAACAATTTCGGACACGATCCACGATGAGATCAATGCTCCCCATTGGGAGCCCCAAATGGCCAAGCTTCCCCCTGAGGAGGCCGTGGATGTGAGGAAGTTCCTGGACGAATCCAAGCAGATCCTCAACAACCCCGAGGAGGATGCTGAGGACGATATGGAGGCCATCTCGGATAGTACAGGGGATGGTAATGAATCGTCTGAGGACACCTCCGAGGACGAGGCTGTAGCCGAGGGGGATGAAGTCCCCGCTGAGGCCACAGAGGAAGAAGCCCTGCCCGAAGAGGGTGCAGCGGCCGAGGGTGAGGACGAAACCAATCTGGACGAGTCCGAGGATACCTCCGAGGACACCGCTGTGGATGAGGGCGAAGGGGACGAGGAGGAATCCGAGAATCCCTTTGACGACCAGCCGGACCAGGAAGCTCCCGCAGACGAGGTCCCCGCTGAGGAAGCTCCTGCCGAGGACGAGGTTCCCACGGATGACGAGGGAGAGCCCACAACAGACGAGGACGAGGAAGAGGTTCCCACCGAGGACGGGGCAGAGGTCCCCGCTGACGAGGAAGCTCCTGCCGAGGACGAGGGTTCTGACAATCCCTTCGATGACCAGCCGGACGAGCCCTCCGAGGACGAGGAAGTTCCGGAAGACCCCGAGGCAGGTGAGGCTGATGAGCCGCCTGATGCGGGCGAGGAAGAGTCGGACCTTGAGGAAAAGGACTCCGACAATCCCTTCGATGACCAGCCGGATCAGCCGGACGAGGAAGAAACCCCGTCTGACGATGAGGACGCTTCACAGGATGACGAGGAAGAGGACCAATCCTCCCCAGACGACATCACCGAGGAAGACGAGGCAGCGGCAGATGCGGCCTTGGCCGGGTCTGGTCTCCCAGGTGCAGGCGAGCCTTCAGCTAAGCCCCTAGGCAACCCGAAGCCCAAGAAGAAGAAAAAGAAGGTCAAGTTCTCGCCTTCGCCTCCGTCTACCGAGACAGTCCAGGACCAGAAGTTTGCCCCTGAACTGAGGCAGGCTTCCATGCACTACCGTGGAAACTCCTCTTTGCCAGTGGACTCCCTCCCTGGCCCACGGGTAAACCATTTGGACAGGGCAGAGGGTGGCCGTGGTCCGCTCGACAGCTACAACGAGGATGAGCCTCGTGTGCAGGATGCCTACGGGCTGGGTGACGGCGCTTCCGTGAAGATGTCCACTGACACCCATCGGACTCTCAAGGCTTTGGTCGAAAAGGGCTGGTCGGAGGAGCGCATCTTGTCTTCTCCGATGGCTAAGCGTTTGAAGCTGGGCAAGGGGCACATCGACCTGGCGAACTCGTCCCTCCCGGATGACTTCGACACGGAGACTGAAGGCTGGGACTTCGGCCTTGGGTACGGAGCCCGTGGTCAAGGTGCAGGTGGTTACGAGAACCCCTCCGGTGAGGGGAACGGGAACAAGGGTGTTCTTGGGCCTACCAGTGGACTACCCAGCGACCCCGGTGGCGGGACTGTCAAGGTTGATACTACGCCTGCGGTCGAGGGAGCTACCAGTAGCTCAAAGAGCCTCATGCCCACGGATGTGGAAGCTCCAGTAGCCCGTTCGGACTACTTCAATGAGGGTCTGAGTGACGAGATGATCGCCACGTCAGAGATGCCCTCGGCACCCTCTATTCAGTACAACTACGACCGTGATCTGCCGAACAAGAGTGAGATGCTGGATCAGCAAGACACTCCCTACGCTCGGTATGACTACACGACCCACAACTATCGGCCTGATCCCGTTTTCAGCCGCCCCGAGAGATAAGGTAGACCAATGTCGGAACTAGGTGACCTCACAAACTTCATGAAGGAAGGCTCCGGCGTCGGAGTTCCCGATATCGAGTGGCTGGCCGTAGACGAGAATGAGTATCGAGGCAAGGACATCCTGCCCAAGCAGAACTTGGATTTTGCTCCGGACCTGGCCCGGCTCTGGGACCACAACGGGGAAGGTTCAGCCCTACGGCTGGTACCCAACACGGACCCCAAGACGATGGGGGATCTGTCCAAGGCTCACGGTCCGCTCCGGACGGCTCCGGAGATCATCATCCGTACCGCTCGCCTTGCGGTGATGCAGTACGATGACCCTGCTCGAATCATGGAAGCCCTCACTTCAAGGTACGATTCTGAGTCACTGACATCGGTCAAGACGGCTCTTGAGCAGGTCTTTGCCGAGCGGGGCTTACTCGGCCGGTTCTACATCGAGGCATCTGACTTCCCCGGGTGTGAGCAGGGAGGCAAGTCGGTAGACTTTGCCCAAAAGACGGCTTCATCAGCTCGATTCATCATCGCCAAGACGGCATGTGGGAACTGCATGCACCACCAGGCCCAGCCTGATGGGTCTGAGCACTGTGGGGTGTTCCACAAGCAGATTCAGCTCCAGGTTCCTTACACACCAGCGTTGGCGGATCAGGTGGATGCTCTCCAGCTTGCCAAGGGCAAGGTTGTCCAGGCATCCCAAGCTGCCCCCAGGGAACGGATCAAGGCAGCCTTCCTGGCTCCCAAGGCAACTTCGGATGCCCAGCATTTCAGCGGGCAGACCCAGTACGTCCCGCCGTCTACTGTCACCCCAGAGATAGCCAAGTCGGATCTCATCGCAGCCTCAGCTCTGGTCAAGAAGAACCGGGAGGCCGAACTGGTGAAGACAGCCGAGTTGAAGGCTCGCCCCATCGTGGCATTCCTTCGTCGGGAGATGATCAAGGGACGGAGTATGGAGGAAGTAGTCCAGAATCTTCGGTTGTCCTTCGACCTGACAGACCTCAAGGCAACGGCCCCACAGTGGAAGCCCTTGGTGGACCAGCTAGGACTCTACGGGGTGGTCTACTCGACCCAGGACAGCTTCGATGATTGCCGTGAGGGTGCCGACCTTCTGGCAAGGCACGGGTCTTCGATCAAGGCCATCGTGTCCGGCAAGAAGTGCGCTTCCTGCATCTTCTCCCAGGTTGGCCGTTGCATGATGTACGGTAAGAAGCTGGTAGCCAACCAGAACGAGGTGTTCACCCCCGAGGTCGTCAAGGCCGTGGTGGATGAACACAAGACGGCTGGCCGCCTCCCCTGGAACGCCGACCGGATGGAATGGGGCACGACCCCGGTAGCGGCACTCAAGGCTCTCCACAAGGCAGCCAGTGGCCCCCAGGTGGCTCCAGGTTCGTTGGGTACCCGTCTGGCCATCCAGACGCAGTTCGCTGGTGCTGGTCATCAGGAGCACCGAGCTAACCCTCTGGCCATCAGGGATATCGTCAAGTCGGCCTCGAAGTACATGAACGAGGGCTTGTACGGAGAAGACCTGGCCAACGTGATGAAGTCCAGGTTCGATCCACGGGACCTGTTTGCCTCCAAGGAAGAACTCCGCAAGGTCTTTGCCGAGCAGGGTCTCCAGGGCATCAAGTACATTGACCCGACCATCTATGACGACTACGGCAAGGGCTGCAAGGAAGCCGGACGGCTCCACCGGTCCAGGCTGGTCCCATACGTTAAGCTGGGTTCCAAGTGTGGTTCTTGCAACCTTCGTGGGCCGACCGGGGCTTGCTCTGTCCTGAACAAGCCTCTCGTGACCGAGCCTCCCTACGTGGACAAGCTGGCTGAGCAGAGGGCTGTGTTGGCTTCCGGGCGGTCCACTGAGGTCTCCTACGAGAGCCTTATGAACAATGGCCTTTCCATGATGGCTGAGTACCAGCTCCAGCATCAGGATCCTCAGGACATCGTGTTCTCTTCGGATTCCAAGGCTCCTGTGAGCATCGAGTTCGGGGGCGTCAACCTCGACCTGT
>Ga0315285_10000387_pt1 | contig 45622 bp, 56 predicted proteins | sample YL17G09_36_MG_FD_203698 | JGI IMG/M metagenome (GOLD analysis project Ga0315285, IMG submission 203698) | Sediment microbial communities from Yellowstone Lake, YNP, Wyoming, USA - YL17G09_36 | ecosystem: Environmental > Aquatic > Freshwater > Lake > Sediment | place: USA: Wyoming | collected...
TGAGGTATGCTGACTTGCTGCTGTAAAAATATGGAGACCATGGGAAAAAGTATGATTCCCAAAGCTGGCAAGGTAAGACCCATGACATGCAATATGGCCAGTGGTGAAGCAATATCTTCAACATATCTTTTCATTTTCGAATGCGTGCTGTCCAAAATAAATGACAAAGATTTTTTTAATATGTCTTCTCTTCCCTCTTCTGTCGGTTCTATCAAAACTCCGTACAATAAACTCATCGATCTTACAAAATCTTCATTCCAAGCAGCCCATTTTGGCATGTATTTTCCAAAAGCAACTTCCAAGGTCGAATATTTTCCAACTTCCAAATCCCACATGGCCTTTTTTATATCCTGAGTTATAGGGCCTTTCGCATGTTTGGCTGCAAAGCTTGCTGCGCCTTCCAAACTGGGATTCAATTTCAAATAGATCAACATGTAGAGTATAACCTTGATTGCCTCATCGCCTGCCTGTACTTTAGTTATCGAAGCTACGAATCCAGGATAGGTGAGAATATACCAAAAACCTATGAACGGAAATAAACCAACAAAAATCATCACAGTGGCGTCATGTGTGAACAGTGAGAAAATCAAAAATATGAAGGCTGAGAGAATCAGGATTAAAATCGAGGCGGAAAAAATCCCTGTCGGTGTCACATTGAGGGAAGAGAAGATGATGTCGACTGCGAACTTTTCTTCCAGCTTTTTCGGCGGATGGAATTTCAACTTTTCAGCGAACTTGCAATATTTCTCATACCAGGTTTTTATTTCCATCGCTTTTTGTTCTTCCAGCAAGAAATTGACATACTCTTTGGAAAATTTCTTCTTGAACTTCTGTAAGTCACCTTCTCCATGAAATTCGAAATCCATATAATTAGAATTTGTCTTGGTTAAAATTAAACTAACCTACCTAGTTTTTAGTATTTTAAAAACAATTTTATTTTAGATGATTGGATGGTAATTTGTCCTAAATGTGGTTTTGGCAGGCCGATACATCTTGGAAGAGGAAGTTACAAATGTGAAAGTTGTGGGAATGTTTTTAAACCGAAAATGTGCCCTAACTGTGGTAGCTATGCAATGATACATGCAGGAAGAGGAGCTTATAGATGTCAAAATTGCAATTATGTCCAAGCGCCTAGTAGAACTCCCAATGCTCCGGCATCCCCTGCACCAAGTCCAGCCCCAACTCCAACTGACGAATCGAAAGAAACAAAATCTCGGTATAAGGATTTTTTAGCAAAATTTAAGCCAAGTAACACTATAGGTTTTCCACGACCTTTTTCACTTCTTCTCATAATCATAGCATTGGTTATAGCATTTTACCCCTTACCATTTCTTCAAGAACAACCATTCATGAAATTTGTAATATTTTGTGCTCTCGTGATTTTGAATCTAACTTTTGAAAGAGGGAGCATTGGCTCAAGTATTTTTATAATCATTATTGGCGTTATGTGGTTCTTGACACAAACACCGGCCGGCCAGTCATTCATAGAAGAGATTGGACTGAAAGAACAGATAGACGAGGCGGTGAGAGGCGTGCAATATAGTGGTTGCTATATGACCAATGCCTTCAACGTAAACATCTTGAGCGGAGGAAATCTCAATGAATTCTGCTACAAACAGGTGTATGGATATAGAGCGAAGAAGGAAGGATGTAAGGATTGTGTGACGTTCACCCCAACGCCAAGAAGAACTGGCATTCCTTTGCAACCCACAATAATAGAAATTCCCATCAGCTTGCAGAGCAATTCAAATGCTCCTGCAAAAAACATCAATGTAAAAACGATTGACTTGGACAGTGGGAAAGAGGGGACGATAATCAATGATAAATGCACGGTAGATAAACCGTGCAAACTGGCTGTCGGGGATCCTGAGATACAAGTAAGGTCGAGTTTGATTTTGCCGTGCAAAAATTCGATTGAGTATAAAGTCATTGTAAGTTATGATTATGTGGTTGAAGGGCAGGCAGAGTTTAGGATAAAACAAGGTCAGTATGCGACTGCAAAACTTTCTGAGGCTGTGGTCGAAGGAACTTCTAGTTCTGGACCATTAAGTTTCGGGATAAAATCTGACACGTTGGAGTATATAGTTGGCGAGGACAGAGAGGTTTTTGTGAATTTCTATTTGTTTAATGAAGGGAGAGGTGTGGTCAAGCCGAAAAAAACTACTGTCACTCAAGTCCCGCCAAGAGAGACCGCACCTTTGAAACTGGAGGAGTGCCAAGGACTGGCAAAAGTCACGCCCATAGATGAAACGCATTTTGACATAGAGTCTTATGGATCGATTCCTTCCAATGGCGGGGATATGGTGCAATGCAGATTCCTGCTGCCAGACTCTGTGGCAGTTCCTTATCTAACTTACAAATTCATAGGTGTTACTGATTACAGCTATAGTTTTGAAAAGAAGGATTCCTTGATGATAGATCTTACCAACTATCCTTGCAAGATGACTGGCTCTCGTTGGAGATTTGTTAGTGGAAGTTCTCAATCGAATTGGTATTCCCCAGATTTTGATGACGCTGTATGGAGTTTTACCGATCTGCCTGACAAAGATTGGACTGATAGTGACAGATACTATAGAAAATCGTTGGTTTTCATAAAAGGATCCGATAAAACGTGGTTGAATGTTAGTAGCGATGATGGCGCGGAATGCTATGTGAATGGAAATTCTCTGTTTAGTGACACTGGATCCAAGCATGAACATGGAAAAAGAAACTGTTGGATTACTGCTGGACTGGCTGGTTGCAACTACTGGGATTATAGTTATGATATAAGTGGTTATCTAAAAGAAGGAACTAATCTGATAGCATGCCATGTACATAATGTGGAAGGTAAAGGATGGTTTGAAGTTCAATAGTTAAAGTAAACAACCGCATCTACTAAGGCATCCATTTGAATCGGTAATTCCATTCGCATTGCAAATTTCCATCACTGTATCTGGAGATCCATTGTTGTCCAAATCCACTTTTTTTCTGCACATGATATCCCCGCAGACGTTTTTATCCAAAGCTTCTACCTTGCATCCATTGTTCGTTACTGTAAGACATGCCTTACCAAGCGCCGTGGATTTATCTATCACACCGACCCCAGTCCAACCTCCCAAGAACAGCACTATTACAGCAAGTAGGACCAGCACACAAACTATGATTATTACCAATGTGTTGACTGGTAAACTTATTCCTTTCATTTTCTATCAATTAAGATTTAGAATTTTTTATACTTAAACCTATTCTAGCGGTTGAGTGATAAAAACTGTTGAAAAAGCTTTTCTGAATTCTGAGGATGCTATAAATGTACAGTTGGCAACGACTTTTGAACCGTCTTTTATTTCAATTGAATTCATCAAAACAGAGACGTCAACCTCGCTGAATTCATGAGAATGATGGAAATTGGTTTTCAATTTTTTCAAAAACTCTTCCTTATTTTCAATTTTAACAATTTTCAAATCTTTTTTCGTTTTTTCAATCGAGAATTTCAAATCCTGTTTGGCGTTCAATTTGGCGAGTTCAATCGCATTGACAACCCTGTAAGAATCGGCCACCGCGTCTGATATGGAAACATCTGATGTGATCCTGGTAGTGAGGTAGCTGTTAACAACAACAAAAATTACAAGCATCAGCACCCATCCAACAAGAATTTCAGCGTATCCTTTCATTTTTTCACCCGATAAACAATTTGACCTCTACTTTGCTCAAATCTGGAAGCGTGATGGTTGAAGTTGATTTGGATTTCACTGGTTTCGATTGCTCTGCTGGATTTTGCGAAGTTTTGGTTTGGCCTAAAAACTCGTTTCCGATGCTGAAGCGATTGGTGACAACAAGATTATAGTCAAAATCTGGAAGGATGAACTGCATCTTGGATTCAACTATTTTTTTCAAATCCACATCAAAGACCTTTCCTTTTTCTTTCAGAACAAAAGAAGTGTTGCTATTCATGGCAGCATACGCCAACAGTTCTTGGACAGACTTTCCAGTCTGATCGTCTGTTGATGAAAGGAGTGAATATAAACCATGATCTGCCGTTAGCGGGATGTACTCAGGTTTAACGACGATGTTGATTAGAATGGGCGGATGGCCAGTGACGAACTGCCAAACCGCAAGAATGTTTGGGAGTATTAAAAAAATTATAAAGGCTGTGATGATACTTATGATGAAAGCTATGAAAGTTGCTACAAAAAGACCTTTCAAGAAAGTGACACCTCCATCCTAGCCAAAACAAATTCTTTAGAATATTTGACCAAAACTGGATATTTTATTGTATCCGTTGAAGAGGATTCGCTTCCCCACCTGCCTCCTTTTTCATCAACGATTCCAAAAGAATATCCTTTTTCAGTTTTTATACATGTATCAACTTTTTTATCCAATTTGCTTTTATCAAAAACTCCTTTGAAAAAATTCCCATTTTCCTCGTAAACCAAGCACTTGGAACTCATGATATTCTCCGCAAAATCTATGGCCTGCCTCATTTTATTGAAGGATTCATAGATCACTTGATATTCGAAGTAAGCGACCAAAGTCCCGACAAGAGCGACTGTCATGATTATAAAAGATAATGCCTTCATTATATTCTCTGGGAAAAAAGTGGTCTGGCCTTTCAAGATATCACACCTATGTCATTTCCAAATTTTTGGATGACAATTGATTTTTTAATATTTCCATCGCACAATATTTTTGAAGGAGTTATTTTCACGTAGTTCGGTTTGATGATGTAGATTTCGTTTTCACTTTGAGCCATCTTTATAATTTTTCCCGTGTCTTTCAAGGCCTTTTCTGAAAATTTTACCTTCACTGTGTTTTCATTAATCTCCAGTTCGCAATCCCTGTCTGGCAAGTTGTAAACTATTCTGAAATCTCCAGTGTGGCTGGCAACAGCAGAAATCAATCCGCTTATCGCTTCGGCCTGAACTCTAGCATCATAGTAAACAAGAGATTTCGCCATTCCCAACCCGCCGTAAATCATCATGTAAATTAAAATCACGGCAAGGGTTACACTACCCATAAAGAGAAGAAAATATGTTATGAACATTGTTCCTTTTAACATTGTCCTTCCCACACAGAATCTCCTAACAGTTTGTCGCCGACTATCGGAAGCTCATATGCATAAGGATATGTGATTATGGCTTCTCTAAACACGTCCAAGCCGAATTGGAGTGCTTGACCGTATCCTGGAATAAATCCGACGATCAAACTCGCCGCTTCATCCGAAACATAAAAATTTACCATATCTTTTGTTGCAAAACAGTAGTTGTTTAAATTCTCATATCCTTTCGGCTTGTTCTTGCAAATTTTCGGCTCTATGTAAATTGTGTTTCCTTCTTTTGTAATTTCCAACATGGCGAAACACGGGCTGACCAAATAAAATCTTGGATCACTCGCCACCGTGCTCCCTCTTTTCAATTTTATTTCAGTCACGCCCTTCTCGAAACAAGTGCTCTCTTCTAGGGAACGTTTGTCGATATACACAGAACCTATTTTCAGACAAAGGTCTCCAGGCTCGCAAATCACATCTTTGCTGAGAGAGAAATATCTATCGACATAGGTCGCACCTGCAGGCGTGAAGATGTCCTGCAGCCTCAAGATTGCATAAGTTGCTTGATACTTCAACGGTTCATATTTCTCTGGAACGAGCAAAACTTTTCTTTCGAACAATCCTTTCAACAAACCTCCTTCGCCTTTTATTGTAGAGAGGTCTTGAAGATAGTGATCGAAAGCCGCGTCACCAAAATCATCAAAATATTTTATCAAAGCAGAATCTTTTGGGATGAAAATTACTCCACCGTGGTTTATTTCGTTCTCCAGTCCTTTAATCATCTCATCTATTTTTCCAGCTTTGTATTCTATCAGTTTTTGTTCAGACATTGTATCCTTAAGGCGTTCCATGATCGATGGTTTGAAACCCATTGAATCGAATAGTTCTGCTTTTCTTCCTGAGTTCAATGCGTTGATTTTCTTTATGAATTCTTCCGATCCTGTTGCCGTCAAAGATTTTTCATATCCCAACTTGTTCAAGTTCATGAAATAATTTTTTACCTTTTCTTTATAGAAACTGATGTGTCCGTTCAAATCATAAAAAGCGTTCTTTATCACCCCTGCTTCAGTTTTTTCTATTTCTAAAAGTGGAAATTTGTAATTTGGATTCTCTTTCAAAATCTGCTCAAGCGCATCTCTGTATTCTTGTTTCACTGTTAACTTCTGCCCAGCCTGTTCAATAATTCCTTCTTTAAGAAGATTCTCTCTAAATTCATCTGCACTTATACTTTCAACTAAATCTCTCTCCACTTCGGCTAATTTTAATGTTTTTGCAGAGCTTGAAGCAATTCTGTCAGTAGCACTATCAATTCCACTTCTCAAAGCAGTTTTGATTCCCTTGTAAAATCCACCGGTTAATTTAACTAATGCTTTTTCACCCGCGCCAAATATTTTGAAGGTCCCTTTCCTTATCGCCTCTCCAATTTTTTGCGTGTATTTGTTTCCTAATGGCAATCCAGCAATTCCGTCTACAACTCCTGTCAAAATCAAATTGTTGCTCCAAGGCAAATCTTCTTTCCAATAACAGACTATTCCTGTGATTGGGTCTGTGCAAATTCCCTCTGGAGGAAAATCTTCATAGTAAAAATAAAAATAAGGATCTGTTCCGAGATTTCCCATTGGGAGTTTGAATGCTTGAAACATCCAGCCTTTGAATCCTAATTCTTGCGGCAAATAAACAGGAACAGTTCTTTTAACTCCATCAGAGCAAACCGAATGTCCACCTATTGCATCATAAACGTTGTATGCGCTCTGAGTAGCAACTCTTTCGTACTGGTTGTGAGCTATGAACCACCAAACTGAGATGATTATTAAAAAGGATATTATTAGGCTTACGATGACATTCATATGCTCTTGCGCAAATGACGCTTCCCCTTTATTGGCATCCACAGCTCTTTTTACATTCATTTACATCCATCCCCAAATTTTGGCAGATCGTACTCAAATCGTAAACATTGTTTCCAGATTTTATATTTATCTCCGAAGGACTCTTGCTACAGTCTTTGATTAAATTTAAACAGCCGATTCCATAAAGTGCCTGGTAGTTAGGTGATTGCTGAGAAGAAGAAATTAAGACCAAAACTAAAGCGACCAAACAAATTATCACTACCAAAATTATTACAGTCGTGTTCATTGGTAGGCTGATTCCTTTCATGCTTTCTTACCGAAAAGATTGAATGCTTGATTGATTGCGTCATAGATATATTGTTTGCCTGCGGTGAGGAAAAACAAAGCAACAACCAAAATTATCACGAACATCGCGATTATCACCAGCAGCTGAAAACTCATTCCTTTCATTTTTTTATCAGACTCCCGCATCTTGCTTCGTCCCACCCCATGAATTTGCAGAGCGAAATGTTTTGAAATACAACAGCCACTACGATAAGAAGAACTAAAGCAATGACAATACCTATTACAAACCACAACATCTCTTCCATCAGTCAGCCTCCTGCGCTAGCGCCGAGTATTTTCTTCAAATAATCTCCAATGTTCCAGATGGCTTTTATCGCTTCTTGACCAGTGTCTTTTACGAAAAATGCAAAAGCAATTATTATCAATATAATGATGACCGCAACTACTACTGCGACTACAACGTTGAAAGGAAGCTCCATATTTATTATTTGTTTTGAAGAATACTAAACTTTAATGAAAACGTCGCATATGCTTAGACTTTCAGCACCGAATCCCAAGATTTTGAGTTTAGTCACCATCAACAAACAAATCTCCCTAGCACCTTTCGCCAAGTTTTCTGCTTTCAAAATTCCTGTGAGAATCAGAAGGATAACAATGAAAGTTATCACTGCAGCAATTATTCCAACCAAAATTTTCCAATTGAGCTCAATGACTCCCTTCACCACTCAACACCTTCTTCCACATGTCTATCATATCTGAAAGTTTGAAATTGTTTATAAAATCGACCAATTTTTTAGAGAAATCTGTTGTGAATGTGAGGATTATAATGAAAGCGATAATTCCACCTATGATTACCAACAGCAAAACCCAACCGGTCTCTGTGATTCCTTTCATCAAAATACTCCTTTGAATGGAATTTTGTAAAAGAAGAGAAGACCAGCACCTATGATTAAAATTAAAACAATCACGCCTAAAGCGATCCACATCACCAGCGATATCTGTCTATCAGTCATCCCTTTCATCAGCCAACACCCAACAACATATTTTGCAGCAATCCTCCGAACACCGAATATATAATCAATAGAGTTACTGTATATATTGCCGTTGACAATATCAACATCTTGCCCATCAAGTCAAGTTCGCTCATTCTATCCTCTCCATTTTCCAACCCATTGACAAACATGGCCAGAAGAATCGTTGTTTCGATGACATATATTCCTAAAACAAGTTGGAACATGTCCACACCGATCGAAGAGCTGCTGCCTTTCCATAGACCGACCAGGAATGTAGCAGAAGTTGGAATTTCTATTCCTGTCCCGGTTATTTGTGTCATCTGAAGAGAAAGGTTTGTCATTATATTGATAATTACAACAGCCATCGCAACTGTTATTCCCGCGACAAGAGGTGATAGAATCATCGAAAGGAATTTCATGCTGGTTATGGTTTCACTCAATATGTCTCTAATCTTTTCTTCGATATCACGCATACCTTTCAAATACTTGGAAATTGTCAGCATGCTTGTGGATGCCGATATAAGGCTTTTCCTAGAAGCTTCGACTATAATTTTCATAATAGATCTGATTATCTCAGAAGGATATTCCCAAACTGCCCCATATTCTTTGTTAAAAATTGCATTCTCCAATGTCGCCCCCATTATTTTTATGTTGTTCAAGATCTTGTCATAAAAATTGGCCATCTCCAATCCCTTTAAATTTTTCTTAGATTCATTCAACGCATGTTCAACTCCATGCCCGCTCATTATCTGGTGGCCTAATTGGAACAATGCTTCTGTGAACTCGCTCTCCAATTTTTTGATTCTTGCTCTAAGGCCCATCCTTCCTCGGGTCATCATCAGACAAGAAGCTCCGATAGAAAGTGAAACTGCCCAAATCATCAATGACGAAGCGACAGTTGGTGTGAAGATGTCTGTCATCGCTGCCTTGCATCCATTGAAATCGAGTTTTAGATTGGCGGGCTTACATGCCTCGTCAAAAGTCGTTTTTGGATTGCATGCCTGCCATTTCGAACACATTGAAAACGGTATGCGATATTGAAGCATCATATATGCTGCCAATGAACCGAGAATTAATAGAATTGGGATTGCCACGATCAAAACAGAATAAGAACTCGAGCCAATAGTAATTTGATCCAAATCTTCTGATACATCCGGCTGAGAGACTGCTGGCGGTTTTGCTTTCAAATTGTTGTTGATGAACCAGAAAAGTGATATTGGCAATAATATATCATACCCTATAATCAAGAATGAGATGTTCATATACTGTTGTAAAAATATCATCATGATTGGAAAAAGTATGAGAGTGATGACAGGAAGAATTATCCCTAAAGAATAGATTACCATCACAGGCATTCTCAAATCTTGCGCATAATGGTTCATCCTATCTGTTGTCCCAATCAAAACAACTTGGATCGATTCGTCTATGAGTTTTAGTGCTCTATCAGTTGGTTGTTGAACAGAACTTTTCAAAAGTTTTATTGCATTGACAAACTCCTCGTTCTCTTTTCCCCATTTATCTGTGAACTCGTCCAATGCCGGTTCAACTGAAGTGAACTGCTGAGTTTCAAGTTTCCACAAAACTCTTTTCAGATCACGTGATAACGGGCCAGTTAAATTTGCAGCTGCAAACATCACCGCATTTTCTAGATTTGGTATTTCTCTCAATGACACCGCCATGTAAAGAACTGTCAAAACTATTTCTGTCGATGCTTTTGCTCTTATCATTCTCACTCGAAAGAACGGGTATTTGTAAAGATAGAAACAGGATAATAAAAGAAAGATAAATGAAACGACAAGTGTCTCAATTTTAAATATTCCAAGGATTGTTAACAAAACTAAAATTGGCGAAAGAACTAACAGCAATAGAGACACCAAAGAGACTGGACCAGAAGGACCGATGTCCAAATAACAAAATTTTATCGCTTCTTGAAAATTTCTTTCTGCGTCCGGGTCCATTCTGATTCTGAAAATTTTTTCCGCAAAGTTGCAAGCTTTCTCATACAAAGACTCTCTTTTTTGAGCAAGAAATTCTTCGATTAAAAATCTTCTGTATTCTTTTGAAGAAAGAGGTTTTAAATATTTCATCTCTTTTACTGCTTTCTCCAGTTCTTCTTCTTTAGTTGCCATTCACACGCTTCCTTTCAACCTATTTTTGAACCAATCTAACCATTTATCATAAATCATTTTTGTATCTAAAGCTCCAACCTCATTTTTCACACTGTCAGAAATCAGATGAAATATTTCATTACTGTCGCAAGACCAGTCAGCTTCGAGTATATCGGCTCTATTTAGTTGTTTAGCATAATTTGCCATCGTCTCTTTTATCTTCGCTCTCAGCATTATGTTTTCCCAAACAGCATCCCAATCCCCATGCCACTCTCTGACTCTTCTGGCAATATCATTCAGAACCATCGATTCTCCATCCACAAGTGTATCGGTGGGTTTCAGTTTGTCTTCTTTCGAAGAATATTCCATCAGAGGTACGAACCCGCCTTCATCCAGTGGATCTGTCTTCCAATGTTTCCTCACCTCTGTAAGTTCAACCACCCTTCTGAATCTGTGCAAACCGTCCGGACTGCGAAGCATGTTGCATATTGTAATCAAATCGATTGCCTTGAAACTTGTTGGTGGAACTTTCAAATCATTTACAACCCTATCAAAAACACCATAAGCAGACTCACCGTGGATTGTTCCAGCAACGACATTTGCCAGAGCGCCAATTCTCATTGCTTCGAACAAAGCTAAAGCTTCTACCGAACGAACTTCTCCTACTATCAGACAGCTGTCTCCGAGTCTCAATGCAGTTCTCAATGCTTCATCTGCCGGCAATTCAGCCTCTACTCTGGTGATAACTGAACGAGATTTCATTCTTTCAATATTATAACCAAGTTGTCTTAATGCGACCACCGGCAGTTCCAAAGTGTCTTCCACTGTAATTATCCTGAATCTTCTCATTATCTCCAGCATCATGCTTCCGAGCAACGAGCTTTTTCCGCTGCTTCTTCCTCCTGCAACAAGGACTGCTCTACTTCCGTCAATCATAAAACTCATCAGACCAGCATACAATGGATCGAGATATTTTGCATTTATGAAAAGTGGGAAAGTCCACGGTTTGTCTCTGTGCCTTCTAAAAGCATAGCCCAGTCCGTCGGGAGATAAAGTTCTTGTAATGGCAGCGACTCTTGCCCTTCCTCCAGGCACGTTCAATTCTGTGTCAAGAACTGGATTGGCTTCGTCCAAAGGCCTCCCAGAGAACAATCTAAACCTAGTCCCCCATGCTTCAGCGTCATCCTTAGTGGGAATTAAATTAGTTTCACATTCTTCATAATCGGAATGTAAAATGTAAATCGGCGTTAACCCAACTGGAGAATTTATATAAATGTCCTGAATTTTCTCATCTGCAAGCAAAAGTTCCAACACGCCAAATCCAGCTGTATACCTAGACAGAATTGTAGCAAGTTCTTCTATCTCTTTTGTCGTAAGTTGAACTGCCAGACTATTTGACAATTCTTTTATCAAATCTTTTCCTATATTGAAAAACACTTCTCGCGCTTTTTCTGGTTCTGCAAATTCTGTTTCAGTAGGTTTGTGGGCGGCCAGATATCTTCTTGCATTATCAAGGATGGTATATTTATCTTCACTCAATCTAAACTCTGGCGGTGTGACATGGTAAACATATCTGACTTTTTCAGGAACTCTAAAAATTTCAACAGTTATATCAACGCCAATGTTATACTTGTCAACTCTTTGCCCCTCTTTAGGGGGGATCATCATATATCTCGTCAACATGAAATTTGGTTTTATCAGCGGGTGGAAAAATTCTCTATACAATCTTCTTTCTCCTGGCCTGAATTTTGCAAGATATGGTTTTGCCATTTGGATTAATTTGCAGGAAGAAATTATTTTTTCAATCGGCCTCAGCGCATGCTCTATATAGAACTCGTGGCATTTTGCTACAGTCGGTGTAGCTTTTTCCATAGAAATTCTCTCATATACAATCATTTTTTCCAATCTAACGTAAGCTCCTATAGGATCCTTTCTCAATACTTCCAAAGTCAGAAACTGTAAATCTGCCAGCCTTTTTGGAATCATTTTTTCGCATTCTGGTGGCCCGAGATTCGACACGGTTACGATTTTATCTTCATTCACAATTTTATTGTAAGCGTTTGCAATTTCAATCAAAAGTTTTGTCTGTTCGTAATCATATTCGTTCTCTCTTGTTTCAGCAAGGATTATTCTCTCTGGATTTTTTGTTTCCAAAATCGTATCTATGACTATTCCCATGCATGCTTCGGAATCTTCTATGCTTGGCTCGATGGCCCAATTGAGACAGTTGATCCTTATTACATTATCAATGATTTCATAGTCTACAGGCAATTTAGCACCTTTATAGAATTTATGTATTGAAAAACAAATTGTTTATTGATGGTATTCGAAAAATCATCTCCTTCGGAGCTAACCGCACTGAGTGGAGAACTGGTTAGAAGAATGAATGAAAACAGCAGAAGGCTCAGAATCATCGAACAGAGATTGGACAAAATCGAATCAAGCCTCGGCACATTAGAACAGGAGGCAATAAATGAGATGAGTGAATTGAAAATAAATTTGGACAAAATTTCCTTAAAAATTTCTGCGGTGACAGAGAAATTCAAAAAAATAGAGGAAGATATAATATCAATTAATAAAGATCTTGGTAAGTCAGCAACTAAGGCAGAAGTAAAACAGTTGGAGACTTTCATAGACTTGGTAAATCCGATAACATCAAAGTTTATAACAAAAGACCAGCTAGAAAGAGCACTCGAAGATAGGATTGCGAGAAAAGCGTAGATTTATTTTAATACGCAATAAAATTTAATTGTGGTATAATGGCACTGAGCTTTTTGAAGAAGAGGGAACCTGAAACTATGGAAAGTAGCGGAAGAGGGTCTTTGCCCATTGATAGAATAAACGAATTGTCTGGAAAGGGATTTCCAGAGCATGAGATGATTGATATATTGAGAAAGGAAGGGTACGCTGCTGATGAAATTGATAAGGCGATGACACAAGTTTTAAAACTTGGTGTCACTGGAAGTCCTCAACCTTCTATGTCAGGGCCAAGTGAACTGCCGTCTTTGGAACAAATGCAACCAATGCAACAACAGATGCCGCAAATACCTGAAGCTTCTTTACCGCAAGAATATTATCAGCCACAACAAGGTGCGTCGGAAGAATATATAGAGTATATGATCAAAGAAAGAGTCGGAGTAGTGGATCAAAAGATTAATGATTTTACTATCAAACATGATGAATTGGAGAAAAGATTGGCTGATGTATCTTCGCAATTGAACAACATCCTGCAGGCTAGAACAAGCGAAGAACAATTGATTCTGACAAAAGTAGACTCAATCAAAGATGGATTGGATGATCTTGTAATAAGAAATGAGAGTTTGGAGAAGGCGTTCAAAGATACATTGCCGGCTTTGATAGAATCTGTTAGGTCTTTGAGTGATTTGGTTCAAAGATTGAAAAGAGAAGAATAAATATTGTTCCTGACTAATTCTTATCATGGATGGTTTTGAGATACTGACATTCTTCAGTAACACATTCAGAGTGTCTGAAGATATTTTCACATGGCCAAATGTTGTTTTTCGTTTCATCATTCCGATGATAGCGTCGGTGATAATGTGGTACACTCTTTTGCACAAAGGAGTTAAGATTATCCGTAATTCTGGAATAAACTTATTTTTAGCCCTCATCTTCAGCATTTTCATGATACCCTTTGTCTCTCTCGTGCCGGCCCAGTTCTTCTTGTTGATTGCCATTGAAATGTTTATTTTCTGGAGCGGAATCACATCGTGGAAAAAACTCCTAGCTGGCGCAATAGTGGGAGTTCTGATTTTTTTCGGCTATCCTTACCTAGTAACCCTTCTTGAAAGCAATTTAAATTATTAGCAAAACAAAATACTATTTGATGAAGATTGCCAAATTCAAGTGGTTAGTTTTTCTAGAACTGCTCTTTTTGTTCTCGTCTAGAGCTGTTCTTGCCCAAAGCTTGTTCGGTGATTTTGATCCGATTAAATTCATTTTCGGGCCGGATGTCCCACAAGAATGGTACCAACCATATATGTTCATGCAATGGCTGGTGTTTCCTTTCATAGGAATATGGCTAGTTTTGTATGGTATCATGGAACAGCTGAACATTTTTAGGACTCACAGGAGCATAGGTGGTTTTCTTGCATTGATCATGGCTTTAATATCCAGCTCCACAGGCGGTTTGGTAATTTTAGCTAGGGGATTGTTCGTAACCATGGGAGGTTGGGGACTTCTAGTCTTCTTTGCAGTTTTCATGGTTGGTGTAACCGCTTGGGGTTATGGTGAAATGCAGGGAAGATGGAGCGCAAAGGATTATGTCAAACAATACGAGCAAGAAATCAAAGCTCTTCGACAAAGAAAAATCAGTCTTGAAGAGCGATGGCGAGCTGAGCAGGATCCTAATAAAGCAAATAAATTAATGGAAGAATTAAATAAGGTCGATGCTGAGCTTGAAACCAAAAGAGAAAAACAAATGACACGATATGGCCATGGTTAAATTATTCTATCTAAGAATCTTTTCAACATTGTTTAAAAAGTAATAAATTGTGAAGAATTTTATCTTCGTTTGGCTCTTTTTGGTTCTTTGTGTATTCTGTATCCAAAACCATCTTTGACTTCAATTTCTATTTCTCCGCTGTCACTTATTTTCAAGTCATAAGGTTCTTTGAGTTTGCCAATCAATTTAAGCAGTTCTTCAATTCTTTTTGTCTTCTGACTATACATAGCGTCCAAGTCTAAACAATTTGGCTTTCCATTTGCACGCCTAGTTCTTGTTTGCATATATGGCCCCAAAACTGGGCCTAGTGCTCGTGCAAGTGCTTGCGCATCAATTGTTGGTGCTACAACTGGAGCTAGAACTGGTTGTGGAGTTTGTTGTGGAACTGGAACTGGTGCTTGAGCTTGTCTTCCCTGTAATCCAATTGGATAAGCACGTATTCTTCCCTGCGGATCTATTTCAGGTATGAATCCAGCTGAAAAATCATTAATTATCGGAAAAGGATCTGTCGGAGCACCTGTTGAGCCTAAATTGGCATAAACTCCATTCCTGTCCGTCTTTACATATACATCATGTGGACTGGTTGGATCTGCCATGCACGCATAACGAGTTTCAAGTGGCAGGACTTCAGCGTCTCTTAAAACAAGTCTGGCTGATAGTCCAGAACGTTTGCGTCTGTTCTCAAGCAAATAAACACCAAGTGGGACTTTGTGAGTAGGACAAGTTAAACTTCTGAAATAAGCATTAGACCATTCTGAGCTTTGCGACATCATCACGTAATCTGCTGCCATATTTTATCACTTTATAGTGACAAATTTATATATAAATACTTTTCGGTAATTGAGTGTATAAGTTAACTGGTTCCTGAAAGCCTTTTTAGAAGATGAGCTCTCTCAGCATGCCTTTTCCTTGCTTCTAATGTTTTTTCTGACTCTTCGATGAGATCTCCAATCCGTTCTGCGTGCTCAGCGATTAATCTGCTATTTTCTTTACCTTCATATAATTTATTCAAATCTCTAACCACATTGGAAACAAGATATTTGCCATCGGGGGTTTCTACATGAGGAACTTCTCTGTCCGGTCTTTCTTCTCTGACTTCAACACCAAATTTCTGCAATATTCCTTTCAAATTTAATTCATATGCCAACAGTAATGATTGGTGTAATTCGAATCTAACTCCACTCCAATTTCTTCTGTAAGCTGACACAGAAGCTTTTGCAAGTGCATCTGCCAAAGATAAATCAATTGGTGGCACGTTCATTTCTCCAGATATTTCACCCTTTCTTGCAGGTACATCCTCTTCTTTAGATGCTGATACTTTAGCTGATGCATCTTCTGTTGAATCTGGCTCTGCTCGTAATCCATTTGGATAAACAAGTATTCTTCCTTGTCTATCTACTTTAAGTTCCCATCCGCCTGTAAAATCATTGAGTCGTGGAAAAACAGTTCTAGATGCCCCTGTCGGAGTTAGACTGATGTGGTTTCCTTTACTGTCTCTTAAATTGTATAAATCATGTGGATTGTCTGGATCTGCCATGCAAACATAAGGAGTTTCAAGTGGCAGAATTTCAGCGTCTCTTAAACCAATCCAAGATGAACAGCTTTTTCTATTTTCACGTATGTACATGTTAAGTGGGATTCCATGTATAGGGCAAACTAAACTTTCTAAATAAGCATTATGCCATTCTGGAGTCTGGTTCTCCATGACGTGATCTGCTGACATAACAATTTCTCAAATATATGATGAAAAGAAAATCTTTAATATTTATGTTCTTGGTAGGCTTTTTGCCATTATGAATTTTTTTGACCAGTTATGGCCTTCCACCGATTTGACAACTCATCAATTTTTTTAACAAATTCTTCTCGAATTCCTTGCTCGCGCAAATTTTCGTCCAATTCTTGCACTAATGCGTCCACAATGTCCTTTTTTTCTTCCAAGACGGGGGTAGATTTAAGTTTTTTTATTCTAGAATCTGCATTCAATATTTTTGTCGTTTCTTTTAATTCTTCTACAAATAGAAGTTCAGTCAAATTGTTCGAAAAATCGTCGACGTTCATCGCAAATTTTATCTCATCAGAACCCAATAATTGAGTTCCTTGAGAACGCACCAGTTCAACCTTATGAAGAGCTTTACTTAACTCTGGCGGAGATAAAGCAGATCCGATTTGCTGGATTTTTTCAAATTTCAAAAGCGTGCCGACTGCACAATAGAAATTTTTTCTTACCTCTGGCCTGAAAACAACTATCGGCCCATGAGGTCTGCGATAATTGCTTTCTTCCAGTCGCTTTATTCTCGCATGTTCGCTAACGCAAATGAAAACTCCGTCTGAAATTGCTTCCATAAAAGGTAAAGAAGGAAGGGTGTCGTCTATCACACGACATTGCTCTGAAGTAACTCCTTCTTTCATCATGATTTTTTTCATTCCGATAGCTCTGTTCCTTCCATAATAAAAAACACATCTTCCTGTGAAGACTCCTTTTTCATCATAAATGTACCTTGAAGCGAGATTTGAAAATCTGGGCATTCCAACTTTTATCGCCAAAAAGCTATTCACAGGATTGCTTCCTCCGGCAGAAAGTATTTTTGTAACCCATGAATGGCCTGAAAGAAACATGTTTCCTTCATAAGCGTTTTCAACAGGAATGGTCATCATTGCCGTATCGAAACCTGCGTCAATGTCTTGGTATAGGGTTAATCTTCCGATTCTAAGTTCTCTGAAAATTCTTCTAACATATCTTTTTACATTCAAAGAATCTTCTTTGATTCCGTCAATAGATTCTTTTATTCTTGAATATCTGATTCTTGTGTTGTAAGATGGGAGCGCGTTCAAAAGATGGTTTTCAGTGACAGAGAGACTTGCAGGATCGTTGAGTGTGTCATCGCAGTCTTCAACAGCAACTCTTTTTCCTCTGTAAACTATTGGAAAAGAAGTTTGAAATTTTATTGTAGGCAGCAGCATTTGCGAATATTCCATTTCCAATTCTCTCAATTGCTGGTTCATGTTAATTTTTAATTAAAACAAATAATTATATATGGGAATTATTGAAACTTTCTTACCGAACCTTCCGACAGAAGAATATGGACTGATGAATGGTTTTTTCTACCCATTTCTCCTGACTTTGATTATGTTCTTCGGGGCATTGGAAGCCGTGCGTGTTTTCAAACCAAGAATAAATTTGCTTCTGTCTTTGATCATGACGGGCCTTGCAGTCGCAAGTCCCTTTTTCGGCTGGTTTGCCACTCAGCTGGTCCCATTAGGAGGCTATGTTGCAATAGTTATGTTCGTCTCAATTTTCATAGTTGGAAGTTTATTTTGGGGGCACACTCAAGCTCACCGCATATATTATACCCATGGAGACAGAACTACAAGATTGGAAAAAGTTGGCAAACAGATTGACAAACTGGAAGAAAAATTCATCGACGCACAAATTGCCGGAGATGAGAGGCAGATGCGAATATTGGCAGAGTCGATAAATAGGCTTAAAGCGCAGCGAGAATTAGATGCCAGAAGACATTGAAATATGCTTAAATTTTTAGTAAATAAAATATTGATAGGAAGACAATGGCAGATATATTCCAACCATTCATTCAAAAGTTAGTTGACCTTGGGTTTTACAATTTTTTCTTCCCATGGATAATAACAACTGCGATAATGTATGGGCTGTTGAAAAAAGCGAAAGTTTTTGGCGATTCTGCAATGATGAATGGGACTATTTCATTATCGATAGCTTTCTTGGTTATAGGATTTCCTCTAATATTCGGTAATCCCACAATATTTGCTTTACCAATGGCCACATTCTTCACACAAGCTACGGTAATAATATTGTTTTTAGCAGTTGGATTCTTGTTGGCCAGCTTCTTTTATCCAAATCTGACAAGTTATTTGACTGGGGCGATGAAGCACAGAAGTGTACTGAGCGCGATGATTGCTCTTGCGTTGGGACTGTTCATAACAAGTGGTTTAATTCAGATATTGATCAGTGGCTATGGAAAACCATCGAAAACCGGGCCATCTTTGGATGTCATAACTATTACTTCTGGTATAGTCATTTTTGTTGTAGTAATAATTATTGCAACAGTCGTTGCGAGGGGTGAAACTATTGGTTAGTCCGTTCGAAACTACAATCAACAAGATGGCAGAGCTTGGAATGTTTAAATTCTTATTCCCATTCATGCTAACCGCAGCTGTATTCTATGGCCTTTTGAGGAAATCACAAATTTTTGGTGACCCTGACAGGAATGTAGCTGTAAATGGTATAGTCGCTTTGATAGCAGGTTTCATGGTATGGGCGTATCCGATCATATCAGGAGTTGATATTACACTTCAACTGTCAAATTTCTTTATGCAGGGTCTTATATTGACTGTAACTGTAATGTTTGCATTGATGATCGCAGGAATGTTCTTCCCTTCAGATCTGTCGAAGGTTTTGAACGAGAAGTTTAAGGGCGGTGGATTCTGGGTGGGAATAATAGCTGCGACTATATTAATTGCAGTTATTATCGTATTCACAAGTGGTTTGTTCAATACATTCTTCCCGACTGCTGTGTTTGGGGCAGGATCGATGGATCAGGATACATTGATGCTGATAGGAACTATAGTTGCGTTAATCATAGGTATGGTGGCTATAGTCGGTGGAGGTAGCGCTGCTCGTGGCGGTGAGGGTGAGAAGAAAACTGGGAGAAAAGGTGAGGAATAATGGCAGGATTTGAATCTCTTTTGACATTGGCAAAAACATACGGCTTCTTTGAGTTCTACCTACCATTTTTACTGGTTTTTAGTTTGTTTTACGGACTTTTGGACAAATCGAAAGTTTTTGGAGACACTGGAAAAAGAATAAATTTAGTTATTGCAGTAGTCGCAGCATTCTACATATTGGTTTTCAGCCCCGTGTCTATCACAATCAGCCAATTCTTCTCAACGTTCTTTGCAGAAACCAGTCTGGTCATAATCACGCTAGTGGTTGGAATGATGATAGTTAGTCTGTTGGCCGGAAACATTTTCACAGCTCAAGGTTGGAAAGAATTGTGGAGCAAGTCTTTAGGAGTAATAGTGTTTGCGGGCTTCCTTGTCGGCATAGCCATATTCTGGTCAAGCGGTGGTTTTGAGCTGTTTGGGCAGATGATGCCAGGCGGCGGAGCACTTGCGATTGGTGCAGAAGATTTGATGCTGATAGTTCTTATAGGAATTACGGTTGCAGTCATGTGGTATATGTCTAGAAGTGGCGGTGGCGGGGGAAAAGAATAGTTCTTATTCTATGTAATTACGGCTATCAATTTCGTGAATAAAGACTGCCGAGTGATTCTTTGAAACCATCTTTGTAATCGGATATGGTCATCAATGTTTCGGCGACGTTTTTCTGAATTTTAGGCAAGTCGCTTTTCATTTTCTCGTATACCTTATTCAGTTTTTCAAACTGTTTTTTCAATTCTTTGCTTCTATTTGTTTTATACGCATCGAGAACTGCGTCCCTCGTTTTTTTGGTATTTCTCAAGTTCTGCTTATATTCCTTGAATCTTTTAGTAGTCAGTTTTTCTTTACTCTCTAAATAAGGAGCTATCATTAACAGTGAAGCCAATGTTTCTTTCTCAAGAGCTTTATTCCCGCTTTTCCTAGCCTCAGAATAAATATTAAGACACTGTGCGGCATAAGGTTGCTCACGTCTATCTCTAGAAGTGAAATAAGTTTCCCAGTCAGCTTCTATATCTTTTTCGGCTCTCTCCGCCATTTTCGCATTATGGACACTTCTAAAATTACTTAACGCTGCTTTATTCATTTCGGTAACTGCTATCTTTTCATGATGCAGTAACTCTTCAAATTTGGTTCTGAACTTTCTTGCTCCCATGTTTATTTGTTACTGAAAAGTGGTATATAAAGATATGTATTCTTCGCTATATAGAATCCAGATATTCTTTTTCTGTGAAGTGCAGTTTGGCTGGAATAATAAGAATTGCAGGAATCTCGAAGCTCTTTTTCATCGAATTCTTCACTTTGCCGTACTTCGGAACAGAGCCGCTTCCGATTTTTTCAAAAACTACTATCTCTGTATCCCCTGTAAAAACCTTCTCCTTCTTTTTTTCTTCAATTTCCATCAAAATTTCCATCGCTTCGTTTACTGTCATGCATTTTAATTCTTGTCCGATTGTCACATCCAAAAGACAAAGTGTGTGCAGCCCTCTGATTTTGTTCATTTTAATTGTCTCATAAACGGATTCTGGTAGTTTTCCTTGCGTTTTTTCCAAAAATGGAATCGTTACCGTAGCTCCGAACTTGTATATGTGCAGCCCAGTTTCGGCTATTGCCGAAATTATAGAAGAGTTGTGTATAATTTTTGTTTTGACATTACTTTTTCTGGCTTCTAAGATTAAAGAAGTGTGCGTGGTAGCAACTAAAGGATCACCTTGAACGAAAATCACAACATTTTTCTTCTTCGCCTCGTCAACAATTTTTTTAGAATTTTCCTCCAAATCCTTTCTATTCACTTCTTCGACAGTTTTTCCAATCATTTTCTCCAAATTTCTCAAATTGCCATTCCAAAATCCAGTGTATTTATCTAGATAGATTTTGTCTGCAGCTCTCGCTGCTTCAATTCCTCTCAGTGTCAAATCCTTTTCATCAAATAGACCAAGTCCAACTAAAATCAACATGCTAAATACTTAAAATAGGAATTATTTATTTATTGATTATGGGCAAAGGAAACTTGAAAAAAATTTTGGAAGCTTATTTTGACATAGAAAAAATAAAGTCTGTCCCTAGAGGATATGATTTGATTGGACATATTGCCATTCTGGAAATTCCTGAACAGTTCAGCAAAAAGAAAAAGTTGATTGCAAAAGCTTTGCTGGAGGTTCACAAGAACATAAAAACGGTTTTGGAAAAAGCCTCGGAAAGAAAAGGGGAGTTCAGAGTTAGAAAATACAAGTTCATTGCCGGCGAGAGGAAGTTTGAGACTGTTCACAAGGAATATGGATGCAAATTTAAATTGAACCCAACAAAAGTTTACTTCTCTCCTAGAGAATTGACTGAACGACAAAAGATTGCTGAGCAAGTGAAGCCAAAAGAAACTGTAATGGTGATGTTTGCTGGCATTGGACCATATGCGATACAAATAGCAAAAAAACAACCGTTGGTAAAGATTGTTGCTGTGGAAGTTAATCCGGCTGGAGTGAAGTATATGAAAGAAAATGTAAGGATAAACAAAGTTGGTGATAAGATAATTCCAGTTCTTGGAGATGTGAGAGAGAAATGCAAAAAATGGTATGGGAAGTGCGACAGGATTGTTATGCCTTTACCTTTGGGATCGGATGGTTTTTTGGATATTGCTGTAAAATGTTTGAAAAAGAAAGGTGGAATAATTCATTTCTACAATTGGGGAGATGAGGAAGATCCCTATTTCAACGCTTTGAATTTGCTGCAAGAAAATTTCAAAATCTTCAAGAAAAAATTTAAAGTTTTGAACGAAAGAAAAGTTCTGCCTTACTCTCCGAAAAAATGGAAGGTTTGCATTGATTTCAAAGTTTTTTGATTGTGGATTTTATCTTGCTGAAACTGATTGGGCCTGCTCTCAGCAATTTTGGCTCTTTTGTTTTCATGTCAACCATCGTAGAAGATTTTATTTTCTTTAATCTTCCCGCGTCTATTACAATATCAACCTTGCCATCAAAATATTCCAGAACTTTTTTAACATCAAACGCGGGTGGTAATCCTTCTGGGTTGGCGCTGGCAGCAGTTACAGGTACTTTAGCATATTCGGCAATCATTGATGCTATCGGATGAGAGGAAATTCTGAAAGCTATCTCTTTTTTGTTGAGTATGTCTGGGATGGTCTTTTTCCTATTGGCAACTATCGTCAGCGGGCCGGGCATGAATTTTTTAACTAAGCATTCTATCTGCCTTGTTATTACACCATACTCTTTCATCGTTTCGACATCAGAAACAATTATCGATATAGGTTTGCCGGAAGGTTTTCTTATTTTTCGCAATCTTTTCACTGCTGCTACATTGACAGCGTTAGTTCCTATCCCGTAACTGGTCTCAGTAGGATAGACAACAATCCCACCATTCCGAATAATTTTAGCGATGTGCCAAATTATCTTTCTGTCAGGATTTTTAGGATTTATTTTTATAACTCTTGTTTCAACCATGGAATATCAACTGCGTCTGTTCTCCATCTTGGATTTATTTTATCTTTCATTTTTTCATACTTAGAATTGTAAATCAGCAAGCCAGTCCAAGCTATCATACTGCCATTGTCACCTGCATATTCATTTGGCACGACATAAGTTTTCGCTCCTCGTTCCTCACACATAATTCTTATCATTTCCTGTATGCGTTTACTTGCAGCTACACCACCCACCATCAACACTTCAGTCTTGCCTGTGTGCGCCAAAGCTCTTTCCGTCACTTCTGTAATCATTGCAAAAGAAGTTTCCTGAAAACTGTAACATATATCTTCTTTTTTTATACCATTTTCAAATTTTTTTATCGCTTCTGTGAGCATACCAGAAAAACTGAGATCCATTCCTTTCACGACATATTGCATTTCTACATATTTGCCTTTGCTTGCAGCCAAATCAAAATTTGGGCCGTATGGTTGAAAGAGACCAATCTTCCTAGCCAAAGTATCCATAGCATTTCCAACAGGTATGTCCTGGGTTTCACCAAAAATTCTATATCTCCCTTCTGTGAATGCTATAATTTGTGTGTTGCCACCGCTCAAATAGAGAACGACAGGATCCTTACTCCCAGCAGTAAGCTTACCTATCTCAATATGGGCAATACAGTGATTCACAGCCACCAAAGGTTTTTTGTATTTTTTTGAAAGTTTGTTTGCAAACTCTGCTCCTGCCAAAAGACACGGCGCCAGACCAGGACCCGCTGAGTATGCTATCAAATCTATCTTGTCGAAATTGATGTGGGACTTTTCTAAAACACTGTTCAACACTTTTTCACAAACATCTAAATGATGTTTAGCAGCATCTGAAGGAATTATACCCATGCCTGCAGGTGATTTGTAGGTAGATTTATCATTAAACAAAACATTTCCTTCACTATCAACAATTCCTACACCAAATGTATGCGCGGTACTCTCGATGCCAAGACATATTAATTTGCTCATCAATATCTTTCTTGAATTGGAATGTTATAAATAAATTATATGCGGGGGTCCCGTAGTCTGGTCAATCGGGCGAGGTTCAGGGCCTCGTGGTTTAGTACCTTCGTGGGTTCAAATCCCACCTCCCGCATAAGATTAGAATGAATATTTTTAAATCTCAAACTTTTAATTGTGTTTCTTTTGGTTTCTTTTTTCTTAACGAAGCGATTCTGGTTTTGAAGTTATCAAGAGCGGCTCTCGTAGATTTAGTCAGTTTCTTAGGATCTTTTACGAAACTGTTCACATATTTGGCAAGAACTATTGATGGTATGTGAATGTATTTTGTCATCCTTGGTGTTGGCTGCAACCATCCTTCTTTCGTTCTGTTGAAAAGAAACTTATTGCTCTTCATCACTGAAACATCAATGTTCTGAAATCCTAATTCCAAAAAGGCATAAAATCTATGATGTCCATCCAGAACAGCAAAAATATCTTCAGTTGGATGTTTCAAAACTACTATCGGTTTTATAGGTTCTCCAGCAGAAATTTTTTCCTTATACTTATCCACTCCCTTTCTATAAAATTTGGCAGCTGCAACAACCTTTTTTATATCAACTTTTTCCACAAATTTTTCTGGATACATGATCTTTGCAAAAGGATTTCTCACAGAATGCCACCTTCTTTCTTCATTCCAAACTTTCTAACTAAATATACTGCGGCATACAAGAAGAATGTATCGATTACCGCAATCACAAATTGGATGTTGAAATGACCGAATATCATCGTGATAATTGGAAATGTTGTGCCTATGAATCCGAGTGTAATGAAGATGAAATTACTGACAAACATCGACATGAATGTTGAAACTTTACTTCTCAACCACAGATGTTTGCCTTTGGTGGCTTTTCTTATACGAGAAAATACGTAGATGTCGAAAAGATTGGAAAATAAGTATGCTAATACTGCTGCACCGAATAATCTAGGTGCCCACGAAAGAACTGACCACGCTGCTTCAGCTTTTTCTTTTGGAAAGAATGGAGCCGGATTCCAAATAAGTGCGATCCATATCAGTGAAACTGACAATAATTGGACTATAAACCCTGAAATTATTATTCTTCTTGCAACTTTTGGGCCATGCAACTCATTGACTATATCAATTATCAGCGCGATTAAAGACCAAGCGATTACTCCTGCTGGCGCGTTGCCTAGTATGGAGAAATCCAAAATTTTCGCTGACGCAAGTATGTTCGCGAGCACGGCCAACCCTGCAACACAGCCTGCTGTAATTTCCAATCCATACTTCTCGCCAAGTATACAAACAAAAGTTGATCCTGTCAATGAAGCGGTTATCCAAAACAGAACAGTAAATATGTCCATATGATAATTATTTGAAAACTTGTATTAAAATCTGAACAGAACTTTTTTGAAATCGATAATTTTATTTTTTCTAAAATTGATTCCTTCTTTTTCCAATAGTCTGATTCTCTTCTTATGGCATCTGTCATTGCGACAAACAGCTACAGTTCCATCACTTCTAACCACGCGATGGCATGGTGTGATTATAGGATGGGGATTGTTATGGCAAGCTGTTCCGACAGCTCTGTAGGCCATTGAATTCAATTTTCTGGCCACCAATCCATAGGTTGTAACTTTGCCTTTCGGAATCTTCTTCAAAAGTTTCCATACTTTCTCTTCGAATTTCACAAGCTCACTTATTTGTCAAGTTAATGAACATCCAGCCAAAGAACTCAATTCTTGTAAAGATTGCTCACCTTCATAATGTGTTCCATTAATTATCCAGGTCGGATAACCTGTGATATTACTTTGACTGCACAATTCCGGTTTTGCATTCTCGCCTTTCGGATCACACTCTACGTAATTCACATATTTTAAGGATGAACCGAATAATTTCTTTTGATTACTGCAATGAGGGCACCAATATGTGCCATAAAATGTTGCACCTTTTTCTGTTAAGCACTTGGCAAAATTATCGTAATTGTTTATTGGTTGAGTTGGTACAAAAAATTCATTGAAAATCAAATAAAGCGCGAAGATAAGAACTGCTATGATAAAAATTCCTGCTAAATATTTTGTTTTTGTCTTAACTTTTCTATTCAGGTATCTTATGGCTAGCAAAGCTATTGCAACAAAGATTATAATTGTGTATACGATTTTGGCCTCATTGCAAGTAACGATGCTAATTAGCAGTGATTCCTGGCTGAATACGCACCCAGCGCCAGGTTGGCAGCTTCCATAAACTATCAAATTGTAAAACCCATAGAGACTGTAAATCATGCTTGCGAAAAAAGCTATCACAAAAATCCAAGAGAAAATTTTAAAGTTTTTGTAGAATACTCTTGCGAGAACCGGAAATCTCATAAGCTTTGCTGTAACAGTTGATTTTATTCTTTCATCAAATTTTGTAACACATGGCCTAAATGTGATCATTCTAAAAGTGCAGTCAAAGGCTTCTTTGGCCAAACGTCTGTATTTTGCCGACCATATACCAAGGACTGAAAAAACTACGAGAGCTATTATACAGATAACCATTTGTTCACCTCAATTTAACGATTTCTTTTATTTTATCTATAAATAGTTTTGCTTCTTCTTTCGTATTGTATAGGTACAAACTTACTCTCACAGAACCTTCTATTTTATGAGCATCGAACCAAGAATGAACACAGTGCTGGCCTGAACGGACCATGATATTTGCCATCTTGTCAAGCATCACAGCAACATCATGCACTCCCATACTTTTAATATTGAAAGAAATTATCCCGCCTCTCAACTCGGCTTTTGGCGGACCGATTATTGAAACTCCATTTAGTTCAGAAATCTCATCTGTTATGAATTTGTTCAATTCAATTTCATGTTTTTCAATATTTTTCTTCCCAATTTTATCCAGATATTCTACCGCAGCTCCTAGCCCTATTACACCAGAATAATTCTGCAAACCAGCTTCAAACTTCTCTGGTGGTTTCAAAAATATTTGGGAATCATAGGTCGATCTCTCGACAGTGTCCCCACCAACAATGAAAGGCTCCAATTTTTCAAGTAAATTATATTTTCCAAAAAGAACTCCTGTCCCATATGGACCAAACATCTTGTGGCCAGAAAAAGCATAAAAATCCACATCCAAACTTTTCATATTGATCTCTTTGTGTGGCATTGCCTGAGCTCCGTCGAGCATCACCAATGAGCCGTTGTCGTGGGCGATTTTTATTATTTCTTTCGCAGGAAAACTGTAACCGTCGAGGTTTGATGTGTGAACAAATGAAACCAGTTTCACAGTTTTATCCAAACTTTTTTGTAAGTTATCCAAATCAAATGTCATATCGTTTTTAGAAAAAACGATTTTATGTTTTGCTCCAACTCTTTTAGATATCAGATGCCAAGGCAATAGATTCGAGTTGTGTTCAATATCTGTTGTCAGCACAGTGTCTCCATTTTTTAAACCCAAAGAATGGGCCACTAGATTAATTCCTTCTGTCGTATTCCTTGTGAAAACCACTTCCTCCGTTTTACAACCGATATGCTTGGCGATTTTTTCTCTAGCCTGATTGTATTCTTCTGTGAGTTTTATCCCAAATTTGTGAGCGCTTCTGCCATGGCAAGAAGTGTATTTGGTGTAAGATTCGTTCATTTTGTCTATGACTTGCTTCGGTTTTAGGCTCATGCATGCATTATCGAAATAAACTATCGGCTTTCCGTTTATCTTTTGCTGCAGAACAGGGAAGTCTGCCCTTATTTTTTCTACATCCATGCCTGATACCTTCTTATTTAATTATTTAAGTTTTTGCTTAAACTGTTTTTATTTTAACTTCGGCTTATATCTTTTCATAAAAACAGAATTTCCAACCACAAAAAATGAGCTGAACGCCATGGAACCACCGGCAAATACCGGTGTCAGCAGGATTCCAAAGAATGGATACAACAAACCAGCCGCTATCGGTATTCCAATTATATTGTAGAAAAATGCCCAAAATAGATTCTGCTTTATCTTCTTCATCGTATAGCCACTCAAATCTATGGCGGTAACCACATCTCTCAGATCATGTTTTATCAAAACTATGTTACCGGTTTCCTTTGCCACGTCTGTCCCAGAGCCTATGGCAATCCCCACGTCTGCTTGTGCTAGAGCCGGAGCATCATTGATCCCATCGCCCACAAAGGCAACTGTCTTACCTGCATCCTGCAACTTCTTCACTTCTTTCGCTTTATCTTGTGGCAGCACTTGGGCTAAAACTTTTTCTATGCCAGCTTGAGTGGCAATAGTTTTAGCAGTTCTCTCATTATCGCCTGTTATCATTATAACATTTTTTTTCATCTCTTTCAGTTTCTCAACCGCCTCTTTAGAAAATTCTTTCAGTGTATCAGCTATGGCTATCACTCCAACGGCTTTATTTCCGAAACCGACTATCACAACAGTCTTCCCATCTTCCTCTAGTTTTTCCAATTCCAACTTATCCACATCAAAATCATTTTCTTTCATAAAGTTTCTATTGCCAACAAAAATCCATTTATTCAAGTATTTTGCTCTGATTCCTTTGCCTGCTGAGGTTTCATAAGAAGTAACTTGAGGAATTTTAATTTCTTTCTCTTCAGCCTTTTTGATTATCGCTTTTCCGATTGGATGCTCTGATCCTTTTTCAGCTATAGCCGCCAATTCTAAAACTCTTTTTTCATCAACATCTCCGACAGGAACTACATCAGTAACAGCCGGTTCTCCTTTTGTCAAAGTTCCAGTCTTATCAAAAATTATTGTATCTATTTTTTGCGCAATCTCCAGAGCTTCTCCGCTCCTGATCAAAATGCCATTTTCTGCGGCTTTCCCTGTTCCAACTAAAATCGCTGTAGGTGTTGCAAGTCCTAAAGCGCATGGGCAGGCGATTATTAAAATCGTGATGAAAATTGTCAAGGCGAAGATGAGACCGAGGCCTAGCAAATACCAAACAAGGAAAGAAATCAACGCAGAGGCTATGACAGCTGGGACAAAATATGAAGATACTCTGTCCGCAAGTTTTTGTATCGGGACTTTTGACAACTGAGATTTTTCCACTAGTTGGATGATTTGGGCTAAAGTTGTGTCGTTCCCAATTTTGGTGGCTCTTATTTTCAGCAAACCGGATTTATTGATTGTAGCTCCAATCACTTCATCCCCCACATCTTTACCGACAGGCATGCTCTCTCCTGTAATCATTGATTCATCAACAGCAGAATGGCCTTCTATCACTGTTCCGTCAACCGGTATGCTTTCTCCCGGTTTAATTATCATCAAATCATCAATTTTCACTTCTTCCACTGGTATCTGCAATTCCTTGCCATTTCTAAATACGGTAGCCAACTTTGGCTGCAAATCCATAAGTTTTCTCAAAGACTCAGAAGCTTTGCCTTTAACAATTTCTTCCAACAATTTTCCGACAAGAATGAAAGTGATGATTAAAGCAGATGTGTCAAAATAAACTTCGCCTTTGAAATAATTTGGCAGAAAAGTTACCAACGTACTGTATATCCAGGCGGCAGAAGTTCCAACAGAAACCAAAGTATCCATGTTAGAAGATCTTGCTTTTAATCCATCCCACATTCCCTTGTAAAATCTCCAACCAATCAAAAATTGGACAGGAGATGACAACAAAAACAAAAGAATATTTTGCGGGAGGAAATTTTGTTGAATGAAGAATGAAAACAGCATTGTTGGAACCGCAAGAGCTATACTAAAGACCACTGAAATTTTAAGATTCCTCAATTCCTTCTCCGGCTTTTCAAAACTTTTCAGGCATGACTCTGTACAGAAATAGTATGTTGTCCCGTCTACAGTTTTCTTGTAGACTGCTTTACTCTCATCTACATACATTCCACATATAGGATCTTTCGCCATAGTCCACCTACTAATAGATTGTTAGTCTCAAATAAATTTTTCTGGATTCTTCTCGAAAGCTTTTTTGCAAGAATCGTTGCAGAAGTAGTAAACTTTCCCTTTATAGGCTGTTTTCAGCCCATTCTTTTCATTTACTTCCATGCCACAAACTAAATCTTTCGCCATACAATCAACCTCCACATCCGCATCCTCTGCTTCCTCCACATCCTGCTCCGCATACTCCACCTGAAACAACATTTCCACTAGATGCCGGTTGAGCACCATTCGCTTGACTGTATTCTACCACTGTGGCCTTGTAAGTCTTGAAGACATCCAGAGAAAGTATTTGCTGCTTCGATGTTTTTGATGGATCGTAACTTACATCAAACAGATTTGGAAAGTTGAATTTCACGTTGTTGACTCCGATCCTCTTCAATTCGTCTGTTATCAAAGGTGCGTGGCCTGAGCATGGTATGTCGACTTGCAATCTCATCGATTCCTGATTCACTGTAGCCGCCGCTATCGATGGGCCTGAATTCAGATTTGCCGCGATTGGGAATATCACCATGAACAGTAGCAAGTTGGTGAGAATTGTTGTCCCGTACAATGTTGAAAGATATTTCCATCTGCTTTTGACGCCTTGCGTTGAAATTTCCATTTCTCCTGTTTTGTTGTAGATTATCGCTCCATTTCTTTTCAAGTAAAAGAATGTCGAAATTGTGGCGAAGACCAGAGATAGAAGTATGAGTATATAGAAGAAATACGGATTGAGCAAGAGCGGTTTGAACAAAGATGTAGCTGCTGTTACTCCTAATACTGAAAATACTATGAAAGCTATGCATCCTATATGTGGAACTATTCCATAGATAATCCCCGACTTGATATTTTTACTTCCTGCTTTTTCGTTGCTTTCGCAACAACTTTTATTTTGATTTTTCATGAGAAAGTATAGAAAGAAACACCATATAACTGATGATATGAAACTAGTTTCAACGTTTTAGAATAACAATATTTGTCATGCCGCGTCTCTTTCTTTCAATCAGTCCTTTACCTTCCAATCTGTCAAGAATTCTGGTAACTCTCACTTTATTGAATTTTTCCCCTAATAGATCAGATTGGAACATCGACCCCTGAGAGTCTATGATCTTTCCGAATATGATTTTCTCTTCACCACTCAGACTGCTCATTATTTTTTTGTAACTCTCTTTTGTAATTTTCTTTGGTTCAACTTGTTGCCTTAATGTTTTTATTCTGGTAATTATTTTTTCTTCTTCTCCAAAAAATATCAGATACAATCCAATTATCACAACGAAAGCCATTATTCCTATGCTGACATTTGTCTGAAAATCGATCGTTCCCCACATCGGACAACTTGGACCATGTGAACAGGATGTGTTTACTATATCAGTCATTGCCCTGTTAAATGAGAAGATGATAAGCCCTATCAGAACAGCGATTATAATTATTAGAATTCCAACAATCCTATTTTTCATACTATAACTGTTGTGATGAAAAAGCTTTTATATTTAAGCATGCCCTATTTATTGAAGGTGGAATAAATGGGTGGACGTGTTTGCCTTTGCAAAAGATGCTAAAGTTACGCCTACCTCTAGAATTCTAAATACTGTTTTGGATCTAATTGGAAACACTCCTCTGGTTAGAATAAACAAATTAACTGGAAAGAATGACGCAACTGTTCTGGCGAAACTTGAGAGACAGAATATAGGTGGTTCTGTAAAGGATAGAATTGCCAAACATATGATTGAATATGCAGAGAAAGAAGGTAAACTGACTAAAGATAAGATAATTCTTGAACCAACTTCTGGAAATACTGGTATTGGGTTAGCTATAGTTGCCGCGGTGAAAGGATACAAAACTTTGTTTATCATGTCTGAGGCTGTGAGCGAGGAAAGAAAAAGAATCCTGAAAGCTTTTGGGGCTGAATTACTTTTTACACCAAAAGAGAAAGGAACTGACGGAGCGATTGAGTCAGCATATCAAATGGCAAGAAAAGAGCCGGAAAAATATTTCATGTCCGACCAATTCAACAACAAGTATAATCCTTTGGCTCATTATGAAACTACGGCTGAAGAAATTTGGAGGGACACGGATGGGAAAGTTGATATAATTGTTGCAGCAATAGGAACTGCCGGGACAGTGATGGGCACTGGCAAAAAATTAAAAGAACTGGATTCAAGAATAAAAATAGTTGGCGTTGAACCGTATCTCAAGCACAAAATACAGGGAATGAAAAGTATGAAAGAAGCTTACAAACCTGGAATTTATAATAGAAAAGGGATGGATGAAAAAGTTTTTATAAAAGATGATGATGCTTTCAGAACTGCCAGAGAATTGGCTCTGAAAGAAGGTTTGTTGGTGGGAATGAGTTCGGGAGCTGTGATGTTTGTGGCTTTGCAGAAAGCAAAAGAATTGGGCAAAGGTAAAACGATTGTCGTGATTTTACCTGATACAGGAGAAAGGTATCTGAGCACTCCATTATTTGACAAAATTTAATTAAGTCGGTAATCAAGTTTAAGTTATGCTGAGGTGGCAGAATCCGGTAATGCGCTCGCCTGCAGAGCGAGAGATTGTGGGTTCAAATCCCGCCCTCAGCTCTCAATAAGGTGGAAAGATGGCAATAAAATTTTTCAACACATTGACGAGAAAGAAAGAGGTGTTCAAACCTATAAAAGCTAAACAGATTTTGATGTACAACTGCGGTCCTACTGTTTATGATCGCCCTCACATAGGCAACATGAGAAGTTTTGTATTTGCTGACATACTGAGACGCTTTTTAGAATTTTCTGGATTCAAAGTGAAACAGGTTATGAACATAACGGATGTAGATGACAAAACTATCCGTGACTCCGGGGCAGAAGGAGTAAGCTTGAAAGAATTCACTGAGAGATATACTAAAATATTTTTTGATTATCTGGATTTTTTGAATATAAAACGCGCATCATTATATCCAAGAGCGACTGAAAATGTGAAAGAAGCGATAGAGATGGCCAGAGAGCTGGTGAAAAAAGGTTACGCTTATGAGATGGACGGGAGTGTTTATTTCAGCATAAAAAAATTCAAAAACTATGGAAAATTGGCGCATCTTGATATGAAAAACATGAAAATTGGCGCTCGTATAGCCGCGGATGAATATGAAAAGGACGACCCGCAGGATTTTGTATTGATGAAAAGATCCACCACGGAAGAATTGAAGAGAGGGATATTTTACGAGACTGAATGGGGTAATGTGAGGCCAGGCTGGCATATAGAATGCTCGGTGATGGTAAGGAAATTTCTTGGAGATATTATTGACATTCATACTGGTGGTGTTGACAACATGTTCCCGCATCACGAGAATGAGATCGCTCAGTCCGAGGCTTTCTTGGGAAAAAAGCATGTGAACTATTGGATGCATTGCGAACATCTTTTGTTGAACGGGGAGAAGATGAGCAAGTCATTAGGAAATATAGTAACGCTTGACGATGTGATTGAAAAATTCAGTCCTGAGATTTTGAGATACATGTTTGCTTCTGTTCATTGGAAGAAGAAATTGAACTATACAAATGATTTTGCAAATAATGCGAAAAGAAATTATGAGAAATTGAAAGAAACTTTCGATAAAATAAATTTTTCTTTGAAATCTTCTACTTCAAAAAAGAATGAATATGATAAGACGTTTGTAAAAAAAATGAAATTGATTGAAAATAAATTCACTGAAGCTATGAGTAATAACCTCAATACTCCTCTTGCATTAAAAATTTTACATCAATTTTCAAAAGAGATAAACAAATATTTGGAAGAGGGTAGAAACAAAAAAACTTTGGAAATAGCTTTGAAAAAATTCAAAGAATTTTCTGATGTTCTTGGATTGAAGTTTGAAATTTCTGAAGAAAAGCTGAGTGAAGATGTTGAGAATTTGATTGAAGAAAGAGAGATGGCAAGAAAAAATGGTGATTGGAAAAGGGCTGATGAGATTAGAAACAGACTAAAGGATATGGGAATAGTTCTTGAGGATACAGCTGAAGGTATTAGATGGAAAAAGAAGTGAAGATTTAAAATGTTCTGAAATGAATTATTCTAAAGGTGATTTTTGTGGCAAGATACAAAATAGAACAGAATCATGAAAATTGCATTGGTTGCGGGGCGTGTGTTGTGGCTTGCGATAAATTCTGGGAAATGGGTAAAGATGGAAAATCTTTTTTGAAAAAAGGTAAGACGAAGATAGAAATAGATGATTTGGGCTGTAACATGGATGCTGCTCAGGCTTGTCCTGTGAATGTCATTCACGTCTTTGATTCAAAGAGTAAGAAGAAGATGATTTAATTCTATTCCTTTTTTAAAACATTTAAATAATAACGCCGTTATATATTTTAAGTGGTTCTATGAAAATTTATATGGATCACGCTGCTACTACAGCTGTTGATCCAAGAGTTCTTGAAGAAATGAAACCGTTTTTTAGTGTAAAATATGGAAATGCTTCTGAGCCACACAAGTTTGGAACAGAAGCAAAAAGATCTTTGGAGGAAGCGAGAGGTAGAGTTGCTGAGTTGATGAATGCGAAAGAGGATGAAATAATTTTCACTTCTGGCGGAACTGAGGCGGATAATTTTGCGATAAAAGGAATCGCTTTTGCTAATCCAGATAAAAAACATATCATCACATCAAAAATAGAGCATGATGCTGTTATGAATACTTGTAAATGGCTGGAAGAGAAGTTTGGATTTTCTGTAACCTATCTTCCTGTGGATAGATATGGAATTGTGAATCCTGCTAATGTGGAAAAGGCAATCAAACCTGAGACTTGCCTCGTTTCGATAATGGCTGCGAGCAATGAGATCGGAACGATAGAACCGATTGCTGAAATAGGAAAGATTTGTACGGAAAAAGATGTGGTGTTTCACACGGATGCTGTTCAAGCTTATGGAAAGATTCCGATTGATGTGAAAAAGATGAATATTGATTTATTGGCAGTTTCTTCGCACAAGATTTACGGACCGAAAGGTGTCGGTGCTCTATACATAAGAGAAGGAGTGAAGCCTGAACCTTTGCTTCATGGTGGCGGACATGAATATGGGATGAGGTCTGGAACTGAGAATGTGGCTGGAATATTTGGTTTTGGTGCTGCCGCGAAAATTGCACAAAAAGAGATGAAGAAAGATTCTGTAAAACAGATACAGCTGAGAGATAGATTGATAAAAGATATTTTGAAAATCGAGAATTCTTATTTGAATGGACATCCGACTAAAAGATTGCCAAACAATGCAAATTTCTGGTTTGCTTTTATTGAGGGCGAGAGTTTGATAATGTATCTTGATGCGAATGGTGTTGCTGCTTCTACTGGATCAGCCTGTTCTTCAAAATCTTTGGAGCCAAGTCATGTGTTATTGGCGATTGGATTAAAGCCAGAAGAGGCACACGGTTCGTTGAGACTGACTTTAGGAAGAGAGAACACAAAGAAAGATGCTGATTATGTTGTGAAAGTTTTACCTGGGATTGTAGAAAAACTGAGAGCGATTTCGCCGTTCAAGGGGAAGTGGGAGTAATGCCTGGATTTGGATCATATTCTAAAAAAGCAGTTCAACTTTTTAAAAATCCTAAACATGTAGGGGAGATAAAAAATGCGGATGGGATCGGGCAGGAAGGTAATCCTGTTTGTGGAGACGTGATGAAAGTCTACATCAAAATTGGAAAGAACAAGAAAGGACAAGAAATTATCAAAGACATAAAATACCAAACTTATGGTTGTCTTGCTGCGATAAGCGCTTCGGAAGCTTTGTGCATTTTGGCAGAAGGAAAAACTTTGAAAGAGGCAAAGAAGATTACCAGTAAAGATATTGCTGATTTTCTTGGAAAACTTCCGCCAATAAAATTTCACTGCTCTGTTCTTGGAATGGGAACATTGAGAAAGGCTATAGACAATTATCTTTCTAAAAAGAACTTGTAATAAACCTTAGATGAAATTGAATTTTTCGAAAGAAATGAAAAAACATAAAGATTGGAAGGTAAATCTAATTATGTTTGTAATAATTTTGAGCCTGATAGATCTGGTTGTTGGAATAAATTTGATAACAGGTTTGTTCAGTTTTGTGTTTGGTTATCTCGCTTTCATGATCTTGGCAAAAGGTATCATTAGTTTTGTTACAAGCCTTGGGCAGGGATATATGTTTGATTGGATGGGTCTTTTAGATACTATAGTTGGAGTTTCAATGGTCCTTACAACTTTCCACATAGCAGTTCCTTTCTTATCCTACTTGGGCTATGCGATAATCTTGAAAGCACTTTACTGTATAGCAAGGGCTTTGCTGAAGTTTTAGAATTAACTATCTGATTTCACACGCCTCAAAAAAAGGTTTCAGAATTTTACAGAAATTTTTCATCTGCTCTTCGCTAACACTCTTCCCAATTAATCTCTTGTCAAGAGTTTTTATTCCCTTGAATTTTTGAAGATAAAATTTCTTCGCTCCTTTCAACCATTTGCCTATCTCCGTAAAATCTTTTTCATAAAAAGTCTCAGGCGGAACTGTCATCCTAAACTCATAATCTATTCCAGAATTTTTTGTCAGTTCAACGCTTCTCTTGATTTTTTCCAAATCGACTTTTTCTTTAACTACTTGCTCATATTTTTTCAACGGAGCTTTGATGTCCATTGCGATATAATCAACTAGTTTATTTTTAATCAACTGCTCAACTGTTTCTGGATTAGTTCCATTCGTGTCCAGTTTCACAGCCAAATCCAATCTTTTTATTTTCTTCAAAAGTTCGGGCAAATCTCTATGGAAAGTTGGTTCACCCCCAGTCACGCAAACTCCATCAAAAAAATCTTTCCTCTCTTCCAAAAATTTCAGGATCTCTTCTTGCGGAATTTCTTTTGTCTCGTCTTCTATCACCAGTTCTGGGTTATGGCAATAAGGACAGCGAAAATTACAGCCGAAAGTGAATATAGTGCAAGCTACCTTATCTGGATAATCTATGAGAGTGGTTTTCTGCAAACCTTTGATTCTCATTTTCTGACCTAAAAATAAGAGAGGATAGAAAGAATTAAAAGTTGAATGCAGATCTTTGTCTGAACTCTTCCTGTTTTCCTACATTCCAGAATTGAACTGGACGAAGATAACCGACTACTCTTGAATATACTTCGGCCGGTCCGTTGCACTGTGGGCATTTGAAATGTTCGCCTCTGATGTATCCATGTGTTTGACAGACAGAAAATGTGGGAGTGATGGTAAAGTAAGGCATTTTAAAATTATGAGATATTTTTTTCACTAGAGCTTTAGTTGTTTCACCGTCGTTCGGAGACTCACCTAACCAAACATGAAATACCGTCCCACCTGTATATTTGGTCTGCAAATCGTCTTGATGCTTCAACGCAAACCACAAATCGTCTGTGTGGTTTACAGGAAGCAACGTAGAATTTGTATAATATGGAATTTTCTCTCCTGAAGAAACTATGCTCGGATATTTCTGCCTGTCCAATTTTGCAAGCTTGTAGGAAGTTCCTTCTGCTGGCGTGGCTTCCAAATTGTAGATGTGGCCTGTCTCCTCTTGGAATTCCGTGATTCTAGTTCTCATGAAATTCATAACTTTCAGCGCAAACTTTTTCCCTTCCTCGGAAACAATATCTTTCTTCATGAAGTTCATCAACGCCTCATTCATTCCAATAATTCCAATTGTAGAAAAATGATGGTCTAAATTACCAAGGTATCTTCTCGAGAATGGCAGCATACCAATTACCATATTTCTGCTCACAACTTTCCTTTTTATTTCCAAGGATTCTTTGGCAAGATACATCATCCTGTCAAGTCTATCAAGAAAATCTTGATCATCTCTAGCCAGATAACCAATCCTTGGAAGATTGATTGTTACCACACCGATACTACCAGTCGACTCACCAAAACCAAACAAGCCTCCAGTCTTGTTCCTCAGTTCTTTCAGATCAAGTTGAAGATGGCAGCACATCGCTCTTACATCAGACGGTTTCAATTCACTGTTGACAAAATTTTGGAAATAAGGCAGACCATACATGGCGGTCATCTTGAACAGAAGATCTGTGTTTCCGTTGTTCCAATCGAAATCTTTTGTTATATTGTAAGTAGGAATGGGCCAAGTGAAAACTCTTTTTTTCATATCTCCGCTTGTCAGGACTTCGATGAAAACCTTGTTGAACATGTCCATCTCGTCCTGATAATCTGCATAAGTATTCTTCTGCGGTTTACCACCGATTATGGCATTTTGGTCTTTTAGATCAACAGGCACAGTCCAATCTAAAGTTACATTGGAAAATGGAGATTGCCCGCCCCACCTGGAAGTGATGTTCATACCAAAAACAAATTCTTGTATGGCTTGTCTAACCTGATCTTCTGTCAGATTGTCTGCACGAATGAATGGAGCCATGTATGTGTCCAATGAACTAAATGCCTGAGCACCAGCCCACTCGTTTTGCAAAGTTCCAATGAAGTTGACAATCTGGCCCATGGCTGAACGCAAATGTTTAGCTGGCCCGGATTCAACTCTTCCAGGCACTCCATTAAATCCTACAGATAACAACTGTCCAAGAGACCAGCCAGCACAATATCCACAAAGACTCATGCTTAAATTATGCAGATGGAAATCTCCGTCCAGGTTAGCGTGTGAAATCTCTTTTGGATAAACATAATTCAAAGCATAGTAGGCCATCACAGTCCCAACGCCATGCCATAGTAGACCGGAATAGGAAAAATCTATGTTGGCATTCTCTTTTATTCTCCAGTCTTGTTCTTGCACATATTCATCAACAACATTCCCCACATCCAGCAACAGCCCTTTGATCTCTCTGATCTTCTTGTGCTCCTCTCGGTAGAGTATGTAAGCTTTAGCGGTTTTGTAATGTCCGTTCTCAACCAAAACTTTCTCAACTATATCTTGTATGTCCTCCACAGTAGGGAGTTTATTTATAAATTTTTCATTGACAATTTTTACAATTTCAGCCGACAGCTTTTCAGCAGTTCCTCTATCCTTCCCACCGACTGCCTGAGCAGCTTTCCATATAGCTTCGGTAATTTTGTCAGTATCAAAATCAACTACTCTTCCGTCTCTCTTACGAATCTTTTTTAAATTATTTTCCACTCAAACCCACCTCATCATTTTTTTCTAAGATTTCTCAATTCCTTTTCAAATGATCTCACATTGCTGAAATCTTTGTAGTAAGATGCGAAACGAACGTAAGCAACCTGGTCCAGTTGCTTCAATTTTTTCATCACAAGATCTCCAATATCACTGCTTTTTATTTCCGAAGTGAAATTCTCTCTCAATTCTTTCTCCACTTCATCAACCGTTCTCTCAATATCTTTCAAACTTATCGGTCTCTTCTCGCAGGCCTTGATTATACCACATTTCAACTTGTTTCTGTCAAACGACTCTCTTCTTCCATCCCTTTTCTGCACAATCGTATCGACATCGATTTTTTCGTATGTCGTAAACCTCTTCTTGCACTTGACGCATTCCCTTCTTCTTCTTATTGTCGCCTCATCGCTAGACCTTTTGTCCACTACCCTTATTTTACTGCTGTTACAGAAGGGGCATCTCATTTTTCCATCTATTTATACAATATGTTGTATTTTTTTACAGGCAAAAACACAATGGGTTGTGTACTTAAATATGTTTTTCTGTGTTATAAAATATGTGAAGCGTCCCATATCATTTGAATCAAACATCACTCAAAGAGAGTAAAATCATAAATATTTTAGTCAAAAAACAAAAGATAATAAACATCGGTGAAGTGAAAATGGATTATTACATCTTGTCAGTCCTGGCTTTTTTCGCGATTGTCGCGATTTTGATATACAGAGACAGGAAGAATGTTGAGATAAAGTACATAGTTTTCATGAGAAGAACGAAAAGAGGAATAAAATTTTTAGATAAGATAGCAAAATATAAAAGGTTTTGGAAAATCTTTGGGACTATTGGAATATTTGTCGGATTATACCTCATGATGAATGGAGTGTATACACTTGTTCTATATGAAAAACTTCTTATAACTGGCCAAGTCAAGCAACCAGGCCTAAGTTTTGTCTTTCCTTCGCCCACATCTCAAACAATTTCTGGCACTGGCTACATCTTGCTTCCATTTTGGTTCTGGATTATCATCATAGCCTCAGTAATTTTTCCGCACGAACTCTCGCATGGAATTCTCAGTAGAGTGGGAAAGATTAGAGTAAAATCTGTCGGACTTTTGCTTGTTGCAATTTTTCCAGGTGCTTTTGTCGAACCTGACGAGAAACAATTGAAAAAAGCTAAATTCTGGAACAAGATGAGAATATTTGCCGTGGGGACTTTTGCGAACTTCTTGGTCGCATCATTTTTGTTCACACCACCTATCAATTTGGGGTTTGCTAATTTCAATTTAAATTTAGGTCTGATTCCAAATGTATTGTGGCCAGCTTATGTGCCGGGATCAATAAAGATTGAGAATGTCAACAGTTCTAGCCCAGCAGAATTGGCTGGATTAAAACCCGAGATGGTAATAACTGAAATTGATGGAAAAGAATTGAAGTTAAGTTACTCGGAATACATTGCTGGTCAAACTGTTCTAAACAAAGAATTGAGCAAATTGAAGCCTGGTGATAAAATTGAGTTAATTGCTGATGAAAAGCCATACACTTTGGCTTTGGCTGGAAACCCTGCCAATAAAACATCTCCATACATAGGAATAGTTTCTAAACAGATCGTAAGAGGAAATCCTGATTTCGTTTTTGGCGTCCTCTTTCAGTTGTTAACTTGGATGTGGATTCTAAACTACACCATAGCAATAGTTAACATCTCTCCACTGTATCCTTTGGATGGAGGACTGATGGTAGAAGCAATCGCAGAAAAAATCACTAAACGCTATGCCAAGAAAATAACTATAATCATCACATTAATCACACTTTCGATATTTTTGATGAATATAATTACTCCATTATTTACTTCTGCCCTAAGATAGGAGCTCGGTTTTCCTTATCTCAAAATTTCTTACAGGATAGATTCTTCTTATCTGGGATAGTATTCTATGTTTGATATCATCTGATATTATACCATCGATAAATTCTTCCAAGGTCGAATCCTCAACCTCTTTTTTTATCAGTTCTTTCACATAGCTTCTTATCGTTTTTTGAATAGTGCTTTTAATTCTTCTCGAAATTATTACAAGCCCTTTCACTCTCAATCCAATTCCGTCTTTAGTTTTCAAATCTTCTATAACATCTACTCTTCTAATCCTTCTCAATATCATTCTCGAAATATAATCTCTCATGTATTCTGTCCCACAGAATTCTGTAAATAGGTTTTTGCCATCCATCTTTTTTATTTTCAATGAAACCTTCATGAAAAATTTGTCAGTATTCTCCACGAGTTCGATTGTGTTTAAAATTATTTTTCTTCCTATCAAGTGCTCTGAATCTGCGGCCATGGTTTTTCCAATCTCTTTTTCTCCAAACATTTTAGGAGAAATTATAGAATACCATTCTTTAGACTTTGCTTTTTTCGTTACCATATCATCACTTCTGTACTAAAAGCTTTGCCTCTTCTGGAGAGTATCTCCAATTCTTTGGAAGTTTTCCTTCTCTGACATAATATTTGCCAAGTCTTCTTATCTTTGATTCCAAATGTTCCAATCCTTTCTTTGAACTAGCATCTCCCTTACTCTTTTCCATGTGCTTTCTTAGGTTGACCGCTTTTTTCAAAAGAGAAAGCATATCTTCTGGCATATCAGGATAAACTTTGTTTTCTTTCATCATCTTAACAACAGACTTTCCTACAAAAGTTTTCACGTCTGGTATCCCATACTGATCCCTCAATATGGTTCCGATAACGGCGGAATTATACTTTTGTTTGGCAAGATCTATCACAAGTTTTTCCACATCGGACTTTTTATATTTCAACCACTTTGGAACTATTTTTATAGGTGGCTTTTTCGATCCATGTTTTCCTTTTTTACGACTGTATACTCTTGCCAATTACATCACTTTACTTCTATAGATAATTTCTTTTGGTTAAAAAGCTTTAAATATATTTTTCCAACCGATGAAATTAAGTCGATTCAGTACTTTCTTTTTTAAATCCCTGCAGAAGCCACACGATTACTAAAGTTATCGTGAAAAGAAAGCTTATCAAACCTCCTAGCATTGCTAAAATCGCAGACAGTCCTTTGGGATTCACAGCCGTCATGCCAATACCTAAAGCCAAAACTGCAGCCCCGATTATGATAAATAAAATCGAATAATTCTCAGCAGTTTCATACTTGTTTTTGCCTTTTAACTTTATGTTTATCAAGCCATCACTCTTTATTTTTTATTCGTTTTATAGTTTTATACCTTTCAGCCAAGGATAAGAGACAAAAGGGACTTCTGAGTATGAAGCCTATTTTCTGCCTGATCCAAAACCACAGAGTTTTTAGAATCTACAATTTCATCCGTCACTTCCATTCCTCTATGAGCAGGCAGACAGTGCATGAAAATTGCATCTTTTTTAGCATAACCAAACAGTTTTTCGTTGACTTGGAAAAGTGGAAAAACTTCCACCCTTTCCTCAACTTCCTTCTCCATTCCCATGCTTATCCACACATCTGTATATACAACATCAGAGTCTTTCACAGCTTCAATCGGGTCGTTCAAAATTTCAATTCCGCTGGTTTTTTCTATGACTTCTTTCCTAGGCTCATACCCTTTCGGGCAACCGATTGTTAGATTCAAACCTAGTTTACTGCAGCCAAACATCAAAGAATGGCAGACGTTATTATTTCCGTCACCAACATAAGTAATCTTAGATACTTTTTTCAAACCTATTTTTTCTTCTATTGTAAACAAATCAGCTAAACCTTGGCATGGATGCGAAAAATCTGACAAGGAATTGATTATTGGGATTTCAGAAACTTTTGCCATCCTCACGAGATCTTGATGGGAAAACACTCTAGCAACTACAGCATCTGCGTATCTTTCCAGAACTCTCGCAGTGTCTTCTACAGTTTCTCCTCTTCCCAACTGTAGTTCATTCCAATTCAAAACAATTGGCTTCCCACCGAGCTGAGATATTCCTGCTTCGAAAGAAACTCTTGTCCTTGTGGAAGGCTTCTGAAAAATCAAAATAATTGTATTTCCTTTTAGAACATCAGAGAATTTTTCCTTCTTCAATTCTTTTGTCAACTCGAAGATTTCTTCTATCTCTTCGGCAGTCACATCATTCAACGAAAGAAAATCTTTACCTTTCAGCATATCTACCACGCTTTTCTATCTCATCAATTTTCATCAAAACTTCTTCTGCTCTAATATATTCTTGCTTGTACCCTTTAAGTATGTTATCCCAACAAATTTTTAAGATTTTAAAATGAGTTGATTTCAAAGCTTCTAGAAGTAAGTTTAGATCAACTCCCTGGTCTTCAATTCTTTTCGAAAATTCTCCGAGACTAAAATCAATAAAATACATTTTTTCGTCTTTCAGAATCATGTTTGAGGTTGTGAGATCGCCATGGACTATCCCTGCTGAATGGAGTTTACCTATTGTCTTCCCGATTTCAAAACAACATTTCTCAATAGTTTTTTTATCGGCAGTGAACAATAGCTCTTTTATTCTTTCACCAGATATAAATTCCATAATTATCTTAGATTTTGTCTCATCGACATGAAGGATCTTCGGGGTCATCACTCCAATTTTTCTAGCATCTGTCAAAAGTTTAACTTCTTTCCTTGTCCTGGTTTTTCTGAGCTCTTTATCGATTTGATCAATTCTGTAACCTTTTTTGATTCTGTCCTTCACCAAAACCTCTTGATCTTCAAACACATCTTTGTAGAGTATGCTCTCCGCTCCACGATACAATATTTCCATAAGAGTAAAATGAACCCGAAGATATTAGTATTTTCTTCAAGATTCAACATCATATTATGAAAAGTTTGAAAAAGAAAGATGTAATTAAAATTTTGGTTTTGTCCATACCAATTGCTTTGATTGGTTTGCTTTTTGGCAAAAGTACAATCGTCTTTCTTTTCGTCATATCGGCAATTATTTTAGACTTGGTAATTTTCATGTTTCCTTCGATAAAATATTTTGGAATAGAACTAATAACATTCACAATCATTTTGATTGGCTTTGTTTACGGGCCTATGGCTGGAGCGATGGCTGGATTCATTTTATTAATTTTCCATCTGATAGTCGCCAGATATTCTTTCGGTGTCTACATAACCTGGTTGATTCCAGCGTATGCCTTAGCTGGCTTTCTTTCTGGCATGCTGAAAGGAATTGGGCTCATGAATCTGGGAATTTATTCCACGATTGGAATCAGTTTGACTAATATTTTCTTGTCATTGGCATTAGATAACAGAAATTTTTCTGAAAATTTAATTTATTCCATGTCCAACTGCGCATTCAATATTTTCCTGTTTTTACAACTGAATAGTTTTATAGCAGAAGTTTTTATTTAAATTACGGATCTTTCAAACCCTCTTCGGTGATTTTGAAGACTGCTTCTCCCTCTGGAAGGTCTGGCGCATCAATCAATCTGCAAATCCTTGTCCCTTCTTTACCTCTTCTGAGATAACATCTGTATGTAGACATGTGAGCTAGAACATGCCCACCTACGAAAGTAGTCGCGTCACCAAAAAGTATATCTGGCCTTGCCATGACTTGGTTGGTTATGTAAACTGCAGCATTGCGCGCATCTGCCAATTTTTGCAATGCATGCAAATGCCTATTCAGCTTTTGCTGCCTTGGCGCAAGTTCTCCTCTACCAGAAAAATCTGATCTGAAATGAGAAGTCAAACTATCAACGACAATTAGTTTGATTTTCTTCTCTTCCACAATTTCATTTGCCTTTTCCAAAAGGAACATCTGATGCTCTGAATTGAAAGCTCTTGCTACGTGTATATTCTTCAAAATTTTTTCTGGATCCAGTTTCAAACCTTTTGCAACTTGTATTATTCTCTCCGGCCTAAAAGTGTTTTCGGTGTCAATCCACAAAACATTTCCATCCAATCCACCTTTATCTTTCGGTAATTGTACATTAACCGCCAATTGAAATCCTAACTGCGTTTTACCAGAGCCATATGCTCCGTAAGCTTCAGTAATCGCTTGTGTTTCTATGCCTCCGCCCAGAAGATTATCCAAATTTTTGGATCCAGTAGTTATCTTTGCGATATTTGCTCTTCTATCCGCAATTTTATCAGCAGTTTCAAATCCTATCTCAAGCATCTGCCTGACAGAATTGATGATCTTCGCAGCTTGCCCTTCTCCTATTTCAGCTATCGATGCCAACTCTCCTGGAGAAGCAACAGCAATTGTCATTGGGTCAGAAAAACCTACTTCTCTCAGTTTCTCAGCAATCTTCTCTCCAACACCGGCAATATCCTCAAGCAGTATTTGTTTTTTAGCCAACTTCCCACCTATGTAATATCATTCGTGTTTATATTTTTAACCTTATCAAGCAACCTTCGTTAATTCTTCAAACAAGTTTTTACTCTCTTCCGAAATATTTATATCTTTACAATCGCTGGCAATCATCTCAAACCTGCCAAACATTTTGTTTTTCTTTATTCTTCCTTTAATCAAAAATTCTCTTCCGACTAATTTTTCTTGAATAATTTCATATCTTTTTTCCAAATCTAAGCCATCAATCTCTCCAGCACTCATTCCAACAATCTTTTCTGCCAACTCTCTGAAAAAAACTACTCTCAAATCTCCTGTTCCATCATCTATTATCGCGGTCACAACCAAACATGGATTGTATTCTGCCTCGCCATGCTCAGCACATGTAGCTTTTCCTGCGATTTCACTCATCGCACTCTCACAAATAGAGCACGTCTTAAAAATAAACTTTCCTTTGAAAATTCTCAACATATTTCCTTTTATTTCGAAGTTTCCTGGAATGACATCTTTTATCTGAATTCTAGTTTCTGCGTAAAGGAAGAATCTTTTGCCAAGTTCTTCAATCGA
>Ga0315285_10000388_pt1 | contig 45566 bp, 45 predicted proteins | sample YL17G09_36_MG_FD_203698 | JGI IMG/M metagenome (GOLD analysis project Ga0315285, IMG submission 203698) | Sediment microbial communities from Yellowstone Lake, YNP, Wyoming, USA - YL17G09_36 | ecosystem: Environmental > Aquatic > Freshwater > Lake > Sediment | place: USA: Wyoming | collected...
TCAGGCTGTTCTTCCTCAGTTCAACGATGTGCTCCAGCACTCGGTCCGTTGGAACGTTTATCTTCTTGGAGAGGTCCTTCACCGACAGGCTCTTGCCGTGCGTCAGCGCGAGGATCAGCGCCCTCTCGTACTCCTCGTCCGCAGCGGTGTGGACGATGCTCTCGAGCTTCGACTGGTCCAGCTTCTCTCCGTACGTGTTCCCCTTCGTCAGGAGGTTGTACTGCTTGGAGGTGAGCGCGGTCAATCTGAAACCCTTCGCTGCCTCCTCCGCGGCCTCCAGGTTCTTGGCGATATCCGCATTCCTCAACGCCGGCGTGGGGCCGAGATTCTTTATTTTCTGGGTGAACTCGGTGACGACCTTCGAGAACTTCTCTCCCTCGGAAGCGGAGATCCATTCGAGATGCACCCTCTCCGGCTCCATTCCGCTCAGTTCCACCAGCTTCTTCAGCAGGTCGACTCTCTTCTCGGTGTAGTAGTTCCCGCTGATGTAGTGGCAGTCGCCGAGATGGCATCCTCCGATCATGACGCCGTCCGCCCCTTCCCGAAGGACCCTCAGCATGATGTCCGGGCTGATTCTTGTGCTGCACATGACCCTGACCACTCGCAGGTTTGGCGGGTATTGATATCTGCTGACGCCGCAGAGATCGGCACCGGCGTATGAGCACCAGTTGCATAGGAATCCGATGATCTTCGGATTGAATGTATCTGCCATCTCAATGCGCCTCCTTGATTCCGGCGACGGCCTCTGCGATCAGTTGCTCGTCCGTGAAGTTGGTCATCGAAATCGCGTTATTTGGGCAAGATGCCCCGCAGCAGCCGCAGCCCTTGCATGCAGCCGCTATGATCTCCGCGAGCCCATCTTCCTTCTTCGTCGGCGCACCGTACGGGCACACATCGATGCAGGTCCCGCAGCCCGAGCAGACATCCGGGTCGACTTTCGCGGACAGCGCCTCGGCCTGGACATATCCTTTCCAGAGCGGCGTCGCCGCCCTTGACGAGGCGGCCTCGCCCTGGTCGATGGCTTCCGTGATGTCCGCCGGTCCTTTGGCCGTGCCTGCGACGAATATTCCATCCGTCGCGAAGTCGACAGGCCTCAGCTTCACGTGGGCCTCTAGGAAGAAACCGTCCTGGCCCAGAGGAACCTTCAGCATCTTCGAGATCGTCGCCGAATCCGGTCCCGCGACCAGCGGCGTCGAGAGGATGACCAGATCGACGGGCATCTCCCTCTCCACCTTCAGCGTCTCGTGGAAGTATTTGACCGTCAGCTGGTCCCCGTTCATGACCACTTCCGGTCTACGGTCGGGCGTGTACCTGACGAACCTGACCCTCTTTTCCCTCGCCTTGTTGAAGATCAGCTCGTGCTCGAGGCCGTAGCTCATCACGTCTCGGTTGAAGACCGTGACCTCCATATTCTCGCCGGGCCCGTGCTTCTCCTCCTCGACCGCCTCATCACCGCCCCTGCCCCTGCGCCTTCTCCTTCTGTCCATTATCTCTTCGGGCGCCTTGGGCTCGACCGGGACCTCCGGGATGGCCTTGTTGTTCTGTTGGGCGATCTGCAGCATGTTGTCGTAGTTGTCCACGATGTTGATGGCGTTCTTGATCGCGACATTGCAGCAGATCCTGGAGCAATAGGACTTGTCCTGGCCGCGGGATCCGACGCATTGGATGAAGGCGAACCTCTGCGCCTTCGGGAGTATCTTCTTCTTGCACATCAACTCGAACTCGGCGAGCGTCACGACGTTCTTGAAGACGTTGTAGCCGTAGAGCCCTTCCTTGGAGTATTCCGTCGCGCCGGTCGCAACGATGATCGTCCCGACCTTCGTCTTCGTCTCCTTTCCAGCCGTATCTATCTTTATCTCATAATTGCCGATGTATCCGTAGACATCCGATACCTTCGAGTTGAGGTACAACTTTATGTTCGGATGGCTGGTGACCTTCTGGATGAACGGCTTGATCGATTCCATCGCATCCTTCGTCGTCACATAGAGGTTGTTGAGGTTCTTCACGAAGCCTCCGAGCTCCTTCTCCTTCTCAACTAGGTGGACGGGGAATCCCTGCTTCGCCACGGAGAGCGCGGCCGCCATTCCCGCGACTCCTCCTCCGATCACCAGCGCGCTCTTCTCGACGGGCAGCTTCGGCTCATCCTGCGGCGTCAGAAGCCTCACTCTCGCCACGCCCATCCTTATGAGCCCTTTCGCCTTCTCGGTCGCGCCGTCCTTATCCTTCATATGGACCCAGGAGCAGTGCTCCCTGATGTTCACGAAGGTGAACAGATACTTGTTCAGTCCGGCCTCTCCAACGGTTGCTTGGAAGAGAGGGGCGTGCGTCCGCGGCGTGCATGAGGCCACGATGACCCTGTTCAGATTGTGTTCCTTGATCGAATCCCTGATCGACGCGAGCCCGTCCTCTGCGCATGTGTAGAGGTTTGTCGTTGTAAAGACTACTCCTGGCAGTGTCTTCGCGTACTCGGCGACCGATTTGACATCGACGACGCCGCCGATGTTCGTGCCGCAGTGGCAGACGAAGACGCCGATCCTTGGCTCCTCAATTGTCTTTTGTTCTTGCATTGCCATCACCCCTCGCCCCCTGCAATGTCCTGCATCACTTTCGCCGCCGCGCTCGATCCCTGCGCAACGGATTCTGGTATGTCCGCCGGTCCGGCGCAGTAGCCTGCGAGGTATATCCCGGGAACGTTCGCAACTCCCGGCTCCATGACCTTGTCGACGGCGGTGAAGAATCCGAATTCGTCGGTCTTGACGCCGAGCATCTTCGCGACTTCGGTGCTGTCCTTCCTCGGGATCAGCGTGTTGGCCAGCACCACGATGTCGAACTCCTCCTCCACGGGCCTCCCTCCCACATCGTACACAACGATCGGGTTGTGGGTGTCGGTTTTCTCCTTCACGGTGCCGTCGGAGTTGATCGTCCTCACACCGTAGTCGTTCCTCGCCCTTTCCGCGTATTCGAAGAAGTTCTTCGAGCAGGTTCTGAGGTCCTTGTAGAATATCGTAGTCTGAATGTCATCGTAGTGTTCTCGCGCGAGCATCGACTCCTTCAGCGAGAACATGCAACAGACGGCGCTGCAGTACGGATGCCCCAGCTGCGGGTTCCTTGAACCGACGCATTGGATGAAGGCTATCCTGTTCGGCCTCTTGCCGTCGGAGCGCCTCTGGATGTGACCGTGCGTCGGGCCCGAGGCATTGATCATCCTCTCATATTCCATCGCCGTGTACACGTTCGGATACTTCCCGTATCCGTACTCCGGAGCGACTGACGGGTCCCAGAGGTCGTACCCGGTGGCGACGACGATCGCCCCGACCTTCACTTCCATCAGCTTGTCCTCCATCTTGAAATCAATTGCTTCCCTCTTGCAAGCTATGATGCACTGGCCGCATTGGGAGCAGGGGCCGCAGTTCACGCATCTCGATGCTTCCTCGATCGCTTCCTCCTTCGTGAAGATCTTCTCGACCTCTTCGAAGGTCGTCTTCCTCTTCTCGAGCGGCAGATGTGCGCGGTGCGCCCTCTCCTTCTTTGTTATCTGCCCCTTCATCCTCGCTTTGACATCCTCGAGCTTAATCACGTATCTGTCCGGCTCCTTCGGATCCGCCTCTAGCTTCTCACCTTTCAGATACTTCTCGATGAACTTTGCGGCTTTGTTGCCGGCAGCCATCGCCTCGATCGCTGACGCAGGGCCGGTGACCGAATCCCCTCCGGCGAAAACGCCGGGGATGCTAGTTGTCAAAGTGTCTGAATTAACCTCGAAGGTCCCCCACTTCGTGAGCGCAGGGACGCCGGATCCAAGAAGCTTCATGTCCGGCGCCTGGCTGATCGCCGGTATGACATTGTCGGTATCGATCGTGAAGTTCGACCCCTCGATTGGGATCGGGCTGCGCCTGCCGGACTTGTCGGGGTCGCCGAGCTTCATCTTCTGGCACTCGATGCCTTTCACCTTTCCGCCAGCGCCTATGATCTTCACGGGAGCGACGAGGAAGTCGATCTTGATCCCTTCCTCCAGCACGGCATCTACCTCCGAGGGGATTGCAGGCATCTCCTCCCTCGTCCTCCTGTAGAGAATTGTAACGTCGGAACCTATCCTGAGGGCCGTCCTGGCGGCATCCATCGCCGCGTTGCCTCCTCCAATGACTGCCACCTTCTTCCCAAGCTGGACCTTTTCGCCGTTCGCAACCTTGCGGAGGAAATCAATGCCGTGTATGACGCCGGTGAGATTCTCTCCTTCCACGTTGAGTTTCAAGCTGGTATGGGCGCCGATTGCCAGGAAGACAGCCTTGTACTCCTTCCTGAGCTGATCCAATGTGATATCCTTTCCGACCGTCTTGCCGTATTCGATCTCCGCGCCTGTCTTCAGGATGAAATCCGCTTCGGACTGGAGGACGTCTCTCGGCAGCCTGTAGGAAGGTATCCCCCACCAGAGCATGCCGCCCGGCTTCTGCGTTGCCTCGAATATCTTGACCTTGAACCCTTTGAGCACGAGCCTGTATGCGGCGGTCAGGCCTGCTGGCCCTGCGCCTACGATCGCGACCTTCTCCTGTCTCTTCTCGGTGATCTCCGGAGGCTTGTCGGCTCCGGATATCTTGGCGAAATCCCCTGCGAAAGCCTTCAACGCCGCGATGGCGACTGGGGCGTCGATCTCCTTCCTGTTGCACGCGTCCTCGCACGGGTGGTGGCAGATTCGGCCGCAGACCGACGGCAGCGGGACGGTGTTTCTTATCATCTCCACCGCCTCCTTGAGCTTTCCCTCTCTGATGAGGGCGACGTAGCCCTGTGCACTCAGGCCGCCGGGGCACGCTTCCGAGCAGGCGGCGACGCCCTGCATATCGATCGTCGCAACTCTTGGAACGGATTGGAGGAACGGGAGGTATATTGCCTTGCGGTTCCCCATCGACATGTCGAACTCGTTCGGGAGCGATACCGGACACGGGGCGAGGCAGTCGCAGCACCCAGTGCATTTCGATTCGTCGATGAAACGCGCCTTCTTCAATATCTTGACCGTGAAGTCGCCGACCTTCCCTTTGACCTCCTTGACCTCCGAGTAGGTCATCACGTTGATGTTCGGATGGGCATCGCAATCAGCCATCTTCGGCGCAAGGATGCAGATCGAGCAGTCGTTCGTCGGGAAGGTCTTGTCCAGCTGGGCCATTCTTCCTCCGATGCTCGGGGTCTTCTCCACGAGATGGACCGCTACGCCCTTGTCCGCGAGATCAAGAGCCGCCTGAATGCCCGCTATGCCGCCTCCAATTACTAAAACTGATTTTTCCATCAATTCACTCTCCAATATTTTGATCGCAAGCGTCTTCTTTCGACCCTGTTTCATAATGATTTAATCGCAAGTAGCCAGTGGTCGATGATGTGACTCGACTTCCTCGGTATCCCCTTCGGTGTATTAGTCTTTTCGACATGTGTGGCAGATCCTTTTTCTCATTTCGTCTTTTTATCGTTTCATCGTTATTTTCTGTAACTCGTTTTTTTTAACACTGTCAAGTAACGAAATCCGTCAAGATTTTTTCTTGCTTTTCGTCTTCGTTTTCTTCTCGACGAGGATTTCTGAGAGTTGCTGGTCGCCCTTCAGCTCGATCACATTTGCCCTGACGCTCTTGATTATCGGCTTTCCCCGATTCTCCCTGACGAATCTCTGGCAATTCGGATAGGTGCACGGCGAGCATTGCACGTTGCTGCACGACAGCTCGACCAATAGGAATCTATCAATCTGCTTCTCATCGTAGCGGACGATCTTGAGCTCCCCTTCTTCCTTCACGACCGGTGCCTTCACATCGAAGGTCTTCGTCGTCACGTTCTTGACTGCCAAGGCCGCGTTCTTTGTTTTCTTGTGCTCCCTGACGAATCTCTGGCAGTTGGGGTATGTACATGGCAGGCACTGTGTCTCACCGCATGACAGTTCCACCATCAAGTATCGGTTCATTTCCTTCGGTTCTTCAGCCATCTGTCTTACCTCCTTTCAGTGCTTTCGCGATGAAGTTGGTGAAATCATCGACCGGGATGTCCACCAGGCTCTTCTCGACCGGGACCTTGTTGTGCGTGGCGCAGTTGAAGTGTATCTCGCACTTCGGGCAGAAAGTCAGCATCGCATCCGCGCCGGTGCTCTTCGCCTCCTTCAGCCTGTCGATCTGCATCTTCTTCCCGTTCTCGTCGCAGTTCGCCCAGGCGTTCACACCGCAGCAGGTCGCCTTATCCCTCGACCGCTCCATCTCGATCAGCTGGACGCCCTCGATCGCCTTGAGCACGTCCCTCGGCGCATCGTAGACCTTCATGTGCCTCCCGAGCCTGCAGGAGTCGTGGTACGTGACCTTCTTCTCGACCTTCCCCAGCTTCAGCTTGCCTTCCTTGACCGCATCCGCGACGAACTCGGAGATGTGCTGCATCTCGAAGGGCATGTCGCCGCCGAAGTCCTGGTAGTCCATGTTGATCGTCCTGTAGCACTCAGGGCAGGTGAAAATGACCTTCTTCGCCCCGGACGCCTTCAGGATCTTGACGTTCTTGTCCATGAGCTTGAAGAAGGAATCCTCGTCGCCGAGCCAGAGCAGGTCGTGGCCGCAGCACACCTCCTCCTCGAGGACCGCCGGCGTGATCCCGGCCGCGTTGAGGATCTTCACTGCGGATCTCGGCACTTCCCTTTCGTAGTCGACCCTGTCCGCGAAGACCGTTCCGAGCTGGTATGCGCATCCGGTGAACAGAAGGACCTCCCCCTTGTTCTTCGTGACCTTGAGGTCTTCCGTCAGCCAGCCCAGCCGGTTCTGCTTGAGGTTCTCTTTCGCCATCAGGCGCTGCATCGTGTGGATGAGCCCGCCCTGCGAGCAGATCGGGAGGTTTCCCTCCTTGTAGGATTGGGTCCTGAGCCCCTGGATGAACCTCGAGTAGTTGACCTTGTACGGGCACATCCCGTTGCAGATCTCGCAGGTAAGGCAGACCCACATGTTCTTCGCCGTCACGGGGTCGTTCTTGATCCCCTCCAGCGCCTTCACGACGATGAGTCTCGGCGCGAAGTCCGTGTTGAAAGTCGCCGCAGGGCAGACGCTGGTGCATTTGCCGCACTCGACGCAGTCGAAGGCCTTGGTCTCCTCTATGAGCTTGCTGATCTCGTCAGCCATCGCCTTCACCTCCCTGCGCCAGCGGGTTCGGTCCTATCTTCCTGATGTGCTCTGTGAATTCCGTCATCACATTGGCGAACTTCTCCCCCTCGGACGCGGAGATCCATTCGAGCCTCATCCTGTCGTGCCCGATCCCCAGTATGTCCAGCAGACCGGCCATCATCTTCATCCGTTTCTCCGCCTGCTCGTTCCCGGCGATGTAGTGGCAGTCGCCGATGTGGCATCCACAGATGAGCACGCCGTCCGCCCCGAGCTCTATGGCCCGGAGGATGAACTGCGGCTCGACCCTGCCCGAGCACATCACCCTGATGACTCTCACGTTAGGAGGATACTGGAACCTGCTCACTCCTGCCAGGTCCGCTCCGGCGTACGAGCACCAGTTGCAGCAGAAGGCGACGATGTTTGGCTCCCAGGCGGCTGCCTTGGCGGCGCTGTCGGCTTTCGCTTCCGCGCTCATACCTTCGCCTCCTTGTCAAGCGCGCTCTCGAGCATCTTCATTATCTGGGTCGACTTGAAGTGCCTGCTGGTTATCGCACCGTTGCAGCACGCCGCCACGCATGTCCCGCAGCCCTTGCAGAGTATGTCGTTGATCTGCGACTTGAATACGCCCGGGGAGACTTCGGTCACTCCGGCCGCGCCGAACTCGCAGACCTCCTCGCAGTCGCCGCACCCGCGGCACTTGTCCTGGTTGACGACCGAAGTGGCACCTTCGGACTCGACCTCATCCTTCGATAGGATAGTCATGGCCCTCGCTGCGGCTCCGTTCGCCATCGCGATGCTCTCGCCGATCCTTCTCGGAGAGTGCGCGAGCCCGCAGAGGAATATGCCGTCCGTCGCGAAGTCGACAGGTCTCAGCTTCATGTGCGCCTCCAGGAAGTAACCTTCCTTCGTCCTCGGCACCTTGAGCATCTTCGCCAGCTCCTCGTTATCCGGATTCGGTCTCGTCCCGGCGTTCAGGACGAGGAGGTCGGGTCTGAACTCGATCTCGTCATTGATGAACTGCTCATGCACCCTGACGACCAGCTGCCCCTGCTCTTCAGTCACCGCCGGCGGCCTGTCCGTGTCCCAGCGCACGAACATGACGCCCAGCCTTGCAGCCTCGTTGTAATGCTCCTCGGCGAACCCGTATGTCCTGATGTCCCTGTAGAGGACATAGACGGCCGTCTCCGGGTGCTCCTTCTTGATCCTGAGCGCGTTGGCCATCGCGGTGAAGCAGCAGATCCTGCTGCAGTTCGGGCTCTCCTCGCATCGGGAACCAACGCACTGGATGATGACAACGGTCTTCGCGTCGAACTCCTTCTTCGCGATCCTCCTGCCGAGTTCCGTCTGCAATATCACGCGCTTGTCCTTGCCGAACATGTACTCCTTCGGCGTGTACTCGACCGCGCCGGTCGCGACGACGATGACCCCGTGCTTGAACTCCGTCCCGTCCGACAGCTTCGTCACGAAGTTGCCAAGGTATCCTGATATCTCCTTGACTGTGGAATTGAGATGGACCGTGACCTTGCCGTTTGACTCTAGCTTCTTCCTCGTCTCCTCCAGGACTTCCTGCGGGTCGAGCCCGGTCAGCGTGTGATAGATGCCGTTCAGGTGACCGCCCAGCTTGTCCGTCTTCTCGACCAGATGAGCGTCGAATCCCCCCTCAGCGATGCTGAGCGCGGAAGTCATGCCAGCAAGGCCGCCACCGATGACGAGCGCGGCGTGCTCGACCTTGACCTTCGGGACGCCCAGGGGCTCGAGCATCCTCGCCTTCGCCACCGCCATCCTGACGAGGTCCTTCGATTTCTCGGTGGCCTTCTCCGGCTCCTTCATGTGCACCCAGGAGCACTGGTCCCTGATGTTTGCCATCTCGAAGAGGTACTGGTTCAGACCGGCCTCGCGGCAGGTGTTCCTGAACAGCGGCTCATGAGTTCTCGGCGTGCAGGAGGCGACGACGACCCTGTTCAGCTTCTGCTCCCTGATGACCGTCTTGATCTTCTCCTGCGTGTCCTGGGAGCATGTGTAGAGGTTGTTCTCGGCATAGGCGACGTTCTGGAGAGTCTTCGCATATCCTACCACGGCCGGGACGTTCACGACTCCGCCGATGTTGATGCCACAGTGGCAAACGAACACTCCGATCCTCGGCTCCTGGCCGGTAATGTCTATCTCCGCCGGGTAAGTCTGAGGCGTTACGAGGGTCCCTCTTGCATCTCCGAGCAGCGATGCGATTTTCCCGGCTCCGCCGCTCGCCTGTGCGATCGAGTCCGGTATGTCCTTCGGGCCTGAGAACATCCCGCAGACGTAGATGCCTGGCTTGTTGGTGTCCATCGGCGTGAAGTCGTCGGTCTCGCAGAACCCGAACTTGTTGAGAGTCAATCCGAGCGTCTTCGCCAGCGCCTTCGCGCTCGCCGGAGGGCGCGCTCCGGCGGAGAGCACGACCATGTCGAACTTCTCCTCGTGGATCTCCGCCTCCTCGTGGTACCTGAGGATCAGGTTCCCATTCTCGTCCTGGTTCAGGTTCGATATCCTGTTGTTCCTGTGGACGGCGACCCCGTACTCCTTCTCGGCCCTCTCGAGGTAGTTCTCGAACTCCTTGCCGAAGGCTCTGGTGTCCATGAAGTAGATGTGCGTGTCGAGCTTGCCGGTGTGCTCCTTCGCGATGACGGCCTCCTTGAGCGCGGCCATGCAGCAATACGACGAGCAGTAGGTGTTGCCGCTCTGCTCGTCCCTCGATCCGACGCACTGGATGAACGCAATCCTCTCCGGGATGTCCCCATCCGACGGGCGGATGATGTGCCCCCTGGTGGGCCCAGACGCGCTGAGCAGCCTCTCGAACTCGAGGTTGCTGACGACGTTCGGGAAGACGCCGTAGCCGTACTCCCTCTTCAGCTTGGAGTCGAACATGTCGTAGCCGGGGGCGAGCAGGATCGCCCCGACATCCAGCTCCTCGATGTTCTCCTTCCCCTGGCTGTAGACTATGGCCCCGGCCTTGCAGAACTGCGCGCACTCGCCGCATCCGATGCAGAGCCCCGGGTCTATCGCGAATATCAGCGGGACGGCCTGCGGGAAGGGGATGTATATCGCCTTCCTCGGCGCGAGGTCGAGGTCGAACTCGTTCGTCCCCTCTATCGGGCAGTGGTCGGCGCATACGGCGCAACCGGTGCACTTGCTGGAATCGATGTACGTGGAATATCTCTTGACCTTGACCTTGAAGTTGCCAGACTTTCCAGAGATGCCCGTTATCTCGGCGTTCATCAGCAGCTTGATGTTCGGGTGCCTGCCCGCAGCGACGAGCTTCGGCGACAGTATGCACATCGAGCAGTCGTTCGTCGGGAAGGTCTTGTCCAACTGGGCCATCCTTCCACCGATCGTGGTCTTCTCGTCGAGCAGGTAGACCTTGAGGCCCATGTCCGCGAGGTCCAGCGAAGCCTGGATTCCGGCCGGCCCTCCGCCCGCCACGATGACGGCTCCTACCTTGTCGACCATGGCTCCTCACCTCCCAGCGGCCCGAGGACCTTCAGCTCCTCGGTCATCTTCCTCACCGTGCTCGCGAACTTCTCCCCCTCCGAGCCGGCGATCCATTCGAGCCGGAACCTCTCCGGTTCGATGCCGATCTCCTCGAGGAAGGTCTTCAGGAACTCCGCCCTGGTGGCGGCCTTCATGTTCCCGTTGATGTAATGGCAGTCGTTGATGTGGCAGCCCGCGACTATCACGCCGTCGGCCCCCTTCTTGAATGCCTCGATCACGAAGCTGCTGTCGACCCTGCCCGAGCACATGACGCGGATGATCCTCACGTTAGGGGGATACTGGAACCTGCTCACTCCAGCGAGGTCCGCCCCCGCGTACGAGCACCAGTTGCAGCAGAATGCTACGATCTTCGGCTCGAACTCCATCCCCGCGGCGCTCATTTCGGCACCATCCCTATCTTAGCCAGCAATGGGTTGCATGAGACGTTGTGCAGCTCCAGCCCGAGCTTGCCGACGTCCGCACCCATCGCGATCGCCATCAGCTGGGCGACGTGCACGACCGGTATCCCGCGCTTCGTGAAGGTCTTCTGGGAGTTATCGAACTGGAGCAGGCAGAACGGGCACGGGGTGACTATGACATCGGCATTCTCGCTCGAGATGTTCTTGAACTTGTCCTCGCACAGCGCGTTCGCCAGTTCCACGACGTGGCTCCTGACGCCGCCTCCGGCCCCGCAGCAGGCCAGCTTGTCCTCGTAGTCGACGCTCTCGGCCCCGAGGACCTTGACGATGTCGTCGACCTTCACCGGGTCGTTCGCGTCGTCAATGGCCGTATGCTCCGTCGGCCTGAGATAGTGGCATCCATAGTGGACAGCCACTTTCAATCCTGAAAGAGGCTTCTTTATGCCCTTTGCCAGTTCCATCATGACTCCGTCGGTGTGGATGACGTCGACGAAATGCCTGACGGACACAGGCCTGAAGATCCTCCTGGTGCCCTCGCCCTTCTCGGCGATGCCGGTGTATTTCATCCCGACCTTCGACAGGACCTTGTTGACCTGCCCCATCCTCTTCGGCTCGGAAAGGTACTCGGTCGCCTTAAGCAGCGAGCCGTAGCAGCCGTTGCAGACTGTCATCACTTCCATCTTTCCCCTCTGCGCTAGGCAAAGGTTCCTTGCCGCGAGAGCGAGCCAGGTGTCCCTGTCGGTCGAGTAGAAGATCCCCGGAACCGGGCAGCAGGAGAACTCTGGTATGTCGACGACGTCGAGGTTGAGCCCCTGTTTGCCGGTGACCCATCTCACTGCGTACTCGATGCCGGGATACCTGCTAGGGATTACGCACCCGAAGAAGTACGCGTAGGTCATTCGACCCCCTCCTTCGACGTGATGCCGAGCAGCCTGTCGTATTTCGTGGCCTCTATGATCGCGACCACCTCTTTCCTTACCTGCGACCAGCCAGGCTTGGTCTGCGGGAGGTCGGGGAGTCCCATCTTGACGCGCTCCTTGATCATCGCCTCGTCCGGCTTGACGGTCAGCCCGAACTGCATGAGGTTGGCAGCCGCCGCCTTGACGAACGGCGGGATGATCCCCTCCCTGATAGCGATGTGCCTTAGCGCGATCATGACCTCGGCTGGGTTCAGGTCGGCCGGGCAGTGTTCGTAGCACCTGTAGCATGTGGCGCACACCCATCTCGTGTTCAGGGTATGCTGCTTCATTCCGAACTGGCAGTACTTGATCGTGGTCCTGGTCTTGTACTCGATCTTCAGGCTGATGGGGCACACGCCTGTGCAGTTGCCGCACTGGAGGCAGGTCATTACGTCCTTCCCGCCGTACCTTATGATCTCGGTGGCGAATTCCGAGTCGAGGTCCTTCTCAGTGATGATCTTGTCCTCGGTGAGCTTCTCCGAGAGACCGCTGATGAAGACCTTCTCCACCTCTCCCATCCTCAGGCACCTCCTGCGCTGTCCTTCGCACCGTTATTCATACCAAGGGCCGCGGATATCTCGCTGGCGATCTGCTGGTCTGTGAATTGGAGCTGGGCGATCGCGTGCTGTGGGCATGCCGCCGCGCAGGTGCCGCAGCCGTGGCACAGGGCTTCGGTTACAACGGCCTTGGTCTGGCCGTCCTTGTCCAAGAGATCGATCGCCTTGTACGGGCAGACATCTGTGCAAAGTCCGCATCCGAGGCAAAGCTCCGGCGTGACCGTCGCGCAGAGCGGCTCGACGATGTGCTTGCCCTTGATCATGAGAGTCGTCGCGCCTGAAGCAGCGGCCTTCGCCTGGGCCACGGAGTCAGGGATGTCCTTCGGGGACTGGGCGCAGCCGCAGATGAAGACCCCCTCGATCGCCGTCTCCACAGGCCTGAGCTTCGGGTGCGATTCCTGCAGGAAACCGTCGTCCGAGACAGGCAGGCTGAGCATCTTCTGGATCGGGCCGGTTCCAGCTGCTGGCGTCAGACCCACTGCGAGGACGACCATGTCGTACTCCCTCTCAGTGATCTTGCCCAGCAGGGTCTCCTCTGCCCTAATCGTAATGTTCTCCGTCAACGGGTCTTTCGTGAGCTTTGCGGGCCTCCCGCGGATGAATTCCACCCCGTAGTCCTCCCTCACGCGGTGGTACAGTTCCTCGAAGCCTTTCCCGAACGCCCTGATGTCGTTGTAATATATCGCGATCTCAGCGTCAGGGGAGTGCTCCATGATTATCTGCGAGTTCTTTATCGAGTACATGCAGCAGACCCTGGAGCAGTACTTGTGCTGCAGTTTGATGTTCCTCGACCCGACGCATTGGATGAAAGCGATGCGCTTCGGCTCGACCCCATCCGACGGCCTGACCAGGTGGCCCCCGGTCGGTCCAGCGGCGTTGATCAGCCTCTCCAGTTCGAGCGCCGTGATGACGTTCTTGTACTCCCAGTACTTGTAGACGCCCCTTCTCAGCGGGACGTAGGCGTCAAAGCCGGTTGCAACAATGATAGTGCCGACGGTGAGGTCGACAATCTGCTCCTCCTGCTTGAAATCGATCGCCTCGTTCACGCACACCTTGACGCACAGCTGGCACTTCCCGGTCTTGAAGTACAGGCAGTTCTCTTTATCGATCGTGTACTTGAGCGGCACGGCCTGCGGAAACGGCACGTAGATGGCCCTCCTCGTTCCGAAACCGCAGTCGAAGTCATTGGGCACCTTGACTGGACATTTCTCCGCGCAGACTCCGCAGCCCACGCACTTATCCTCGACGACGTATCTGGGCTTCTTGCGGATCTTGACCTTGAAACTCCCCACGTATCCCTCGATGTCGACGACCTCGGAATAGGACATGATCTCGACGTTCGGGTTCCTGGCCACCTCCACCATCTTAGGTGCGAGGATGCAGATCGCGCAGTCGCCGGTCGGGAAGGTCTTGTCCAGCTGGGCCATGTGCCCGCCGATGCTCGGCTCCTTCTCGACGAGATAAGTCTTGAACCCCTTCTCGCCGATGTCCAGAGCCGCCTGTATGCCGGCGATGCCTCCGCCGATCACCAGTGCGCTCTTCTCCACCGTCACCTCCCTCGGGGACAGCGGCGTCAGAAGCCTGGACCGCTCGACGCCCATCCTCACGAGGTCGATCGCCTTTGCGGTGGCCATCTCGGGCTGCTTCATGTGAACCCAGGAGCACTGCTCCCTCAGGTTCACCATGTGCATGAAGTACGGATTGAGGCCTGCGCCCTCGACGCACTTCTTGAAAGTGAATTCATGGAGCCTCGGAGAGCAGGAGGCGACGACGACCCTGTTGACGCCCTTCTCCTTGATCGCCTTCCGGATTTCTTCCTGTCCCAGGTCGGAGCATGCGTATTTCAGATCCTTGGACACGACGACGCCGGGGATCTTTGAGGCGGCCTCTGCGACCTTCTCACAGCTGACCACGCCCCCGATGTTTGTTCCGCAATGGCAGACGAAAACCCCGATGGCCTCCTTCTCGGACGATTTGCTGTCAGTTGTGTTTTCTGGCTGCGTCATTGCAACACCTCTCACTACCTTCGAAGAGGCACCGATTCTCCCCGTATGGCCGATGCGAGTGATCAACGGCGTTATCGACCATCAAGGAGCCCCTCGACCCTGCGGTTCACTCGGTCGATATTCGTCTCAATTTATAGTCAGCAATGAAGTAGATGCAGGGGTGTTTTATTAAGATTCCGGCACTAATATGTCGAATTTAGTCCAATCTCTGACGATTATGGATTAAGCATTTCTGATTCCATCGGATTCTAAGTAAATACTGGCTAACTCAGAAAACCAATAAAGATTTATATCATTAAATCAGAAAAATAACATTGTTATATGATAAATCGCATGCCCGATCTTACGAATCAGATAGTTGAATGATAGGCTTTTCCTTTCGATGGCCAATAGAATCACTTATTCTGAGGTGATGAATATCGTATAGATAATATTAAAATGAAATCAGGAAGACCCAATAGACAAATATGTTGATAATCGTCAAGGGAATGCCGATTTTCGCAAATTCGAGGAATTTCAGCGTCTCTCCCTTCTTCTCGGCGTTCTGTATTATGATGACATTGCTCGCCGCTCCGAGTATGAATAGATTCCCTGCGATCGTGCTTCCCGCAGCGAGAGCTACCATATTGATGTCAGTCGAGTTGGCGAGTGTCAGGAGCGGCAGATAGAGGGCGACGAATGGCACATTCGATATTAACTGGCTCAATGCGACACTGATGACAAGGATGATTGGGATGGACAGCACATCCAATCCAGTCATATGATCCTGAAGGAATTGGGAATTCCATACTGCCCCCATGAGCACGAACATTGCGATGAAGAACACCAAGGTCGACCAATCTATGTTCTTAACGACAGCGACCCTCTCCCTTCCGAAAAGCACGATCGGAGCCGCTGCAATAAGTGCGATGTATGTCAGGCGAATGTCGATTTGAACCCCTGAGAAAACGAACGCTATTTTCAAAGCTATCAGAATAAATATTAATATCAGGGATATTTTTGAAAGCATCGCGAGTTTCGGGTTCGTGATGGGTTCCTCTTGGTGGTTCAGGGCGCCGCTCTTGAACTCGCCTTTGAACAGCAGTCGCAACAGCAGGTATGCGACAAAGAGGTTGATGATCGTCGGGATGGCCAGATGCCTGAAAAAGGTCACGAACGGGTTCGTCATTCCACCGTTGAGCGCGATCAGCAGGTTCTGCGGGTTCCCGATCGGGCTCATGACGCTCCCGGTGGTAACCGCGATGGCGAGCGCGAGCATCAGAAGCTTCGGTGAGGTCTGGTGCTTCTTGGCGAAATAAATCATCATCGGGGTCCCGATGATTGCCAGCGTGTCGTTCATGAGGAAAGCTGACAGGAATCCGAACCCGAACAGGATGAGCAGGATCAGCTGGTCGACGCTCTTCGCTCTCTTGAAGAGCCGGTAGGAAAGGTGGGACAGGTAGCCGCTCTCATAGAGGGCCTCGCCGACAATGAACATCCCCAGCAAGAAGAGCATCACGTCGATGTTGACGGCGGTGGCGGCATCGAGCGGCGATATCTCCCCCGTCAGGAGCACGGCGACCGCGCCGCCGAGCATGACCTGCCAGATACGCAGCTTGACCTTCCCCACTTGTCGCACTGCAATCAGTAGGAAGACGACGACCAGGATGATTATCGACAGTGGTAGACCAGCGATGACGATCATGCACTCATCGGTGCTGGCATAATCAACGGCAAGATATGATTTTTCGCACGATGTAAAATTCTTCTCACTGTTTGTGCTGGCGGTACTTGAAGCTGATGTTGCAGCTTCCCTCCCTGCTCACCATGCAGGGGCCTATCGGGTTGTCGGGCGTGCACTTCTTTCCGAAAAGCATGCACTCCTCCGGGGTCGCAATACCCCTGAGCAATTCGCCACACCTGCACCCAGGAGCTTCCTTGTACTTGGTGTAGTCGACATCTCCTATTATCGATTGGTACCTCTTCCGGGCGTTCCAGCCATCAAACCCCGGCTTGAGGTCGAGCCGGCTGCCAGGGATGACCGGGAAGCCGCGCCACGCGACATCCGTCTTCATGAAGACCTGGTCCATCATCTTCAGGGCCTTCGGGTTCCCCTCGTCCTTCACGACCCTGCTGTATTCGTTCTCGACCTGCGCCCTGCCTTCCAGGTTCTGCTTCGCCAGCATGTAGATCCCCATCAGGACGTCGATCGGTTCGAAGCCGGCGACCACCTGCGGGATGCGATACTTCTGCGCGAGGACCTTGTAAGGCCCGGTCCCGATTATCGTGCTGACATGCCCGGGCTGGATCAGCCCGTGGAGCCTGATCTCCCCCATCTCGGCGATCGCCTCCAGCGCCGGCGGCACGACCCTGTGCGTGCTCAGGACCGAGAAGTTCTCGGGAGGCCTCCCGAGCAACGCCGCGGCGGTCGTCGGCGCGGTGGTCTCGAACCCGATCGCGAAGAACACGACCTCCTTGTCCTTCTCCTTCCTTGCGATCCCCACAGCGTCGTCGATGCCGTAGACGATCCTCACATCGCCCCCTTCGCCCTTCACGCGCTGCAGAGAACTCTTCGTGCCAGGGACTTTGACCGCATCTCCGAAGACCGTGATCACCTTCCCAGCCTTCGCGAGGGCGAGGGCCTCGTCGACCTCCTGCGGAAGCGTCACGCAGACCGGGCAACCAGGTCCCTGCCGCACATCGATTCCGACCTGCGAGAGCCTGTCAAGCAGGCCGAACCTCACGAAAGTGTCCTGATGCGTCCCGCAGACGTGCATGAGGGTGAGCTGGAGGTTCATCGTCGCGATCCTGCCCAGGATCATCTCCGCCATTTCCCTGTCCCTAAGCCTGAACATCCGGCACCACCATCGAGATGTCCCTCACCGTGCAGCCCAGCCCTTCCTTTACATTCGCGATCTTGCCGCATTTCGGGCACATCAGAATCGGCGCGAGGATATGGATATCCTCGGGCTGCTCCGGGGCTCCCGAGTATCCGCAGGAACACTCGACGACCCCCCGTCTAGTAGTAATATCTAGATCGGCGCCTTCGGCGACCGTCCCCTTCGATAGGACCTCGAAAGCAAATCGCATCTGCTCCTCTCCGAGGAACGTGTACTCGCCGATTTCGAGGTTCACGCGAGAAACCTGCTCGGCGTCCCTCTTCTTCGCCTCCGAGAGGACGAGCTCGATGATCTGGCTCATAACGGCTACTTCATGCATCCAGAACATCCTCTCCGCTTCTGTCGGCCTCGAGCAGCTGCCTGAAGAGCTCGAGGGTCTCCTCGGCTTCGGTCGCGTCGAGGGTCTGGATCGCGTAGCCCGCGTGCACTATCACATACTCTCCCACCTTCGGGGTCTCGATCAGCGAGACATTGATCTCCCTGACGACTCCGCCGTAGTCCACCTTTGCTTTGGAGTCCTCGAGCAATCCCAGAATCTTGGCGGGTATGGCTAGGCACATGGTTCAAAAGTAGAGGAGCCGCTTATTTTAAGTCTTTCCGCCTACCTTCGCGCCGGCGATGGCGTTCTGGCCAGCGGAGATGCCGCCGTCCCCGTTCGGTATCTGGTTGTGCGCGACGAACAGGAGCTTCTCCTCTTCGACGCGCTTCTTGAGGATCTCAGTTATCACGCCGTTGTAGGAGACCCCTCCGCCGAAGCCGACGTACTTCAACCCCTCCGCCTTCGCTGCTTCGCAAGCGATCCCGCCCGCCTCGTTGACGAGCGCTTCGACGAACGACCTGGCCACGTTCGCCTTCGTCTTCTCCCCCTGCCATTGCTTGTCGAAGAGCTGCTGGAAAAGGAACGGCGTGTCGATGATCTTGATCCCGTCCTCGATCTCGGTCTTCACCTCGAACTTGACGGTCGGTTTGCCCATCTCGAGGAACCTTTCCAGCTTGATCGCAGGCTCCCCCTCGAAGGTCCTCTTGCATGAGATGTCAAGGGCGCACGCAAGTGTGTCCAGCACTCTCCCCATGCTGCTCGTCCTTGAGGACTTGGCGAGCATCTTCGAGAACACCTCGACATCCGCTTCAGGGAACTCGGTGACCTTCCTGTTGATCATCAGCTTGACGCCGGCGACCATCCTCCTCAGATCGACGACCGCCCTGTCCCCTCCGAGCAGAGGCAGCTTCTTGAGGCTCCCGACTCTCTTGTACTGGCTGAAGTCGCCGACGAGAGTCTCCCCTCCCCAGCTGCTCTTGTCGTCGCCGTATCCGGTCCCGTCCCAGGTGATGAACACGCCCGGTTCAGTGAGGCCTCGGTCCAGCATTAGGGAGGCCGCGTGCGCGTGGTAGTGCGACACTTCGACCATCGGCGCGCTGAAATACACCGCCAGGCTCCTCGCGACTATCCTCGTCGAGTACCTCGGGTGCTTGTCCATCCCGATGGCGTCGACCTTCTCTATGCCGAGCAGCCTCTTCAGGTGGTAGATCGCGTCCTCCAGGTACTGGAGCGTCGGGTACTTGTCTGTCTCCCCGATGTACTGGGTCAGGAAGAGCTCCCCGTTCCTCGAGATCGCACCGGTCACGTCCCATTGCGCTCCCACCGAGATCACGGACGCCTTGTGGTTCAGCGGGATCGGTATCGGGACGAACCCTCTCGACTTCCTGCCGAACGCGAGGTTGTCCCCGTTCACCCGTATGACCGAGTCGTCGCACCTGTTGAAGATCCTCCTGTTGTGCATCAGGTAGCAGTCGAGCTTCAGCTCGAAGGCCTTCTCGTTCTCTATTATCATCGGCTCCCCTGGCTGGTTCGCCGAGGTCATCACGACGCCTTCGACCGAGAGGTTCTGGAACAACAGATGGTGAGCGGCCGAATAGGGCAGCATGATGCCGATGTTCATCAGGCCGGGGGAGATCGAGTTGAGCATGTTGTAGAACTCGTCCCGCTTCTTCACGAGCACGATCGGCCTCTGCGGCGACGTCATCAGCTTCTCTTCCTGCGGCGATATTGTGGCGATCTTCTTGGCCGCCTTGAGGTCCTGCATCATGACAGCGTACGGTTTGTCGCCCCTCCTGTATTCCTTCCTCAGGTTCGAGGCGTTCTCGAACGTGCAGACTATGTGCATGCCACCCCACCCCTTCAAGACGCCGAGCGCCCCGGATTCTAGCTTGCTGGCGAAGGTCGCGAAAGGATGCGCCGTCCTGATCGCGGATCCAGAATCGTCGTACAGTTTGTACATCGGCCCGCAGACGTGGCAGGAGATCGTCTGGGCGTGGAACCTCCTGTCGCTCGAGTTCGTGTATTCCGCCTGGCAGTCCTTGCAAAGCTTGAACTTGTCCATCGATGTGCGGGTCCTGTCGAACGGGACATCGTCCAGGACTGTGAATCTCGCGCCGCACTCGGTGCAGTTGGTGAAGGGGAACTGGTATCTCCTGTTGCCAGGAGCGTTGAAATCGACGAGGCACTTGTGACATATCGCGGTGTCGGTCGGGATCAGAGAGACCCTCTTCCCCTCCGAGCTCCTCCTGATCTCGAACGAGGAAAGCTTCTCGTCGAGCTCCTCCTGGTCTATCCTGTCTATCCTCGCGAGCGGCGGGAGCTGCTCCTTCAGCTTCTTGACGAACCCGTCGGCGTTCTTGTCGACATGGACCTCGACGTTAGAACCGTTGTTGAGGACGTAGCCCTTGAGCTTCAGCTCGCTGGCCACCCTGTAGACCGTCGGGCGGAACCCGACACCTTGAACGATCCCGTAGAACGTGAGCTTCATCCGTTGTCATCCCTAGAATCCCATCGCCTTCATCAGTTCGCCAATGCCCTTTCCGTGCCGGGCGTCTGTCAGAACGATCTTCGCCTTGGGGTTTACCTTCCTCGCGTCATTGGCCAGCCCTTCCGGGTCGACCTCCATCGCAGGTGCCAGGTCGATCTTGTTAATGACGATTATGTCAGTGAAAGCGAAGATGACCGGATGCTTGCGCACCATGTCGTCGCCTTCAGTCACAGAGATGACGACGATCCGCTTGTCCGTGCCGACCGGGAAGTCTACCGGGCACACCAGGTTCCCGACGTTCTCCACGAAGACGACGTCGATCTTGTCGAGGGGAAGCTTCTCTATTGCATGTTGCACAAGGTGGGCGTCGAGATGACATTCCTTTCCGGTCGAGATGTTCTCTCCGATCACCCCGTGGCTGACGAACCTGTCATAATCATCGTGCCCGGCGACATCGCCGGCGATCGCAGCGACATTGAGCCCCCTCTTCTTGAGCTCGTCGATGATCTTCTCGATGAGGAGGGTCTTGCCAGAGCCTATCGCTCCCATGACATCGAATGATTTTATCTTGTGAAGCCTGAGGAGGTCGTGGTTCTCGTCGGCGAGCTCGCGGTTCGCAGCGAGTATGTCCCTCTCCATTTCCACGGAGACCGTCTTGTGCATGGGTGAAGCATGAACAAGAGGGGGTTCTAAAGGTTTTGGTGTGAGCGGATTTCGGTGTAATGGGATTGTTGCTGGCTTAAGAACACAATTGCGAGAAGCGCCACTCCTGATTATATATACTAAGCTAAGAAATCGAGCTTGTAGAAATATATGATCCCGAGGGGGAAATCCCCCTCTGCCACATAGGCCTATGCCGATTGTCTACCGCCATCGAGAGGAATTATTCGATTCTCAGTCTGGAATATTTCATCATCGATACTGTTGCATCGGCATTGCTAGCATAGGTTGCGGTGCCTGGTGGACAACCCCGATTAGTCCGCCGATAGCGACTATTATAGAACCGATAATGCAAATCCATATGCCAAATCCGATGGACGCTCCCGGGATGGATGAGATGGGACTAAGTTCGTTCCAGGCAGTGAAAGCTATAAGTGCAGAGATAATCCCCAACACTAGTACCAGCGCTCCGGCAATCTTTGCTACAACGGCTTCCATTATTGAAAAGACCACACAGATCAAGCCTATTGCAAGTAGCCCCATAACTTGCCATATTGCTCCAAGCCCCAACGTACCTGAGATGCTATTAATGTCCCAACCAGAAAAAGATATGGAAAAACCATAGGCACCGGCACTCACCCAAGGAAGAAAGATTCCGATAAGAACTAGAATGCTGCCAATGATTCCGACTGCGGCTCCGGTACCCGATCCCTTGCTTCCTTTGGACGCTGGAGCTGTCTGCTGCATCATGGGTTGAGGGCCGTACGCCTGTTGCCTGTAATCCTTCCCGCAATAGGGACAAACGTTCGCGTCCCACATCATCGATTTACCGCATGCAACGCATTGCCTCGTTTGAGGCGGAGCTGGAGTTGCCATTGTACATCCCAGTGCGCAATGGGTTTCAATATATATTTAATTATCCAGATTTCTCAATCAATTTTGCCAGTATGAATCCTTCAAGACTGGTGTCCGTATCCGAAACAGAAATCCTTATCTCCGCTGGAGAAATCCACCCGATAGAATTCGATCGTGGAGGTCAGAAGATGGCTGGATTTGCGGAAAGATTCAAAGTGAGGAAGCCAGCGCCGCTGCTTAAGGAAGAGGACAAGAAGAAGATCCATGAGTCAGCGCTTGACGTCATGTCGACCGTCGGCATCAGGATCCACAGCAAGGTCGCACGCGACGCGTTAAAGAAAGCGGGAGCAGCCGTTGACGAGAAGACAAATGTCGTCAAGTTCCCGATCGATCTCACGAAATCGCTGATCTCGAAAGTGCCACAGACGATTGTGCTGGCCGGCCGCGATAAGTCCTTTGACCTCCCAGTCGACGGATCGCACTGCTACTACACGACGGACGGGTGCGGCGTCACCGTCTGGGAGCAGAAGACCCGCAGCCGAAGGCTCTCCGTCCTCAAGGACATCACGGACTCGACGATCATCGGCGACTACCTGCCATACTGCAGCATCTACGAGCCGATGGTCGTCGCTTCCGATGTTCCAGAGAAGATCCACGTAATATCCGGCATGAAGGAAGCCTTCAACAACACCGCGAAGCACATCGAGAGCGAGTCCACCTCCACTCCCGAAGAGGCGAAGCTCCAGATCAAGATGGCATCGGAGATCGTCGGCGGGATCGAGGAACTCAGGAAGAGGCACATCATGTCGGCGATGGTCTGCACGATGTCGCCGCTCACCCTCGACGGACATGCCACCGACGCGGCGATGGTCTGGTCGGAAGCTCATGTGCCTGTATACATCACCGGCATGGCGATGATGGGCGTCAGCGGGCCGGCGACGATCGCCGGGGACCTCGTGATCAACCACGCCGAGACGCTCGCGCTGGCCGCGGCGATGCAGGCTCACACGCCCGGCTCGCCCTGCATCTACGGATCGGTCCTTTCCAACATGGACCCGCGCACCGGAGCGATACTGCTCGGTTCGCCGGAGGCACTCCTGCTCTGCGTCGGCGCCCACGAGATGGCGAAGCACCTCAAGATGCCCTCGGCGGCCGGCGGCATTGGATCGAATGCGAAGCTCCCGGGCATCCAGAGCTGCGTCGAGAACAGCATGATGGCGATGGGCAGCGCGCTCTTCGGCCAGGAGATCAACAACGGGATCGGACTGCTGGACTGCTCGACCGTGCTCTCATACGAGCAGATGATCATCGACAACGACCTCGTTCACAGGGCGATTACGCTCGCCCGCGAGATCCCGGTGAACGACGAGAGCATCCTCCTCGACGTGATAAAGGACGTCGGGATCCTGGGAATGGGCGCGAAGAAGGGCAGCTACCTCGGGGAGAGGTCGACGATGCTCGGGGCCCGCCAGTTCTTCCTCTCCTCGCTCTTCCAGAACGAGGCGCTCGACCAGTGGGAGGCGAAGGGCAAGAAGGAGGAGATAGTCCTCGCGAAGGAGAAGGCCGACTGGGTCCTCAAGAACCACAAACCCGCCGCGCTGGACAGGGATGTCTCAAAGAGGCTGGATCAGATAGTCAAGGAAGCCGCGAAGTAGGCATTATCTCCTTGAACAAGCTATCAATAGAAACGGTGATCGGTATGCGCGAAGCGAGGTCCGCATCAGGGGAAGAGCTGTCGAGCGGTGGAATGAAAACGGTACCGGGCGCACGGAGGCTACTTTTCACGGTCTTCATCATCGCGCTCATGGTCGGATGGCCCTTGTTTGCGATATCGATCGTTCCACAGGCGGACCCATCGCCCGATTCGATCCATGCCGGCGCGTCTTATGTCTCCCACGCCCCGATATACATCGCCTCGAACGCGGACTTCACCAGTGCGAATGGGGTGACTGGGGGGATGGGGACCGCTGCTAGCCCCTACATAATAGAAGGTTGGGACATCAACGCATCGACCGACTGGGGGATCGACATAGAGGACGTCGACGCATATTTCATCGTGCGCGGATGCTACATCCATGACGGGGCTTCGGACTATGACGGCATCGACCTTGTGTCCTGCGTAAACGGTGTGCTGGATTCCAACAACTGCACGAACAATTATGACGGCATATACATCGAGTCGTCGAGCGACATCATCGTCATGAACAACAGCTGCAATTCGAACGATTATAACGGCATCGACGTCGAGTATTCTAGTGGCATACTCATCGAGGACAACGAGTGCTCCTATCAGAACAACGGCTCCGGGATCTATCTCTACTCATCGAGCGACAGCACCGTCAGCGGGAACAACTGCTCGTACTCGGCCAGCTCGGACGGCATCGACTTGGACACCTCCTGCAGCAACAACTTCGTATTCAGAAATGTCTGCAACTGGAATTACTGGGGCGGCATATGGCTGAACGATTCCGACAACAACAACATTGACAGCAACGACTGCTATCATTCGAACCTTGGGGCGGGCATGGAGCTCGAAAATTCCAGCTTTAACATCATCACCAACAACAACTGCTCGTACTCGGCGAACGACGACGGAATCAACCTATGGCTTTCTTGCGACAACAACACTATCATCGGCAACAACTGCAGCTGGAATCATTGGGTCGGTATCTGGCTCGACTTCTCGGACAACAACACGATCAGCTACAACGACTGCTACTTCTCTGACCAGGGGGCGGGCATTGAGTTGGACAACTCGAGCAGCAACCTCATCGTCAGCAACAACTGCTCGGGCTCGATTACCGAGGACGGCATAGACCTCTGGATATCGTGCAACAACAACACTATCATCGGTAACAACTGCAGCTTGAATTTCTACGATGGCATCTGGCTCGATGCGTCTTCCAACAACACGATCCTGGGCAACAATTGCAGCCGGAATGGTTACGAGGGCATAGAGCTCGACCTGTCCAGCAATAGCAACACCATCAATGGCAACCTCTGCGAATGGAACAGCGACAACGGCATCAACCTATGGTCATCCTGCAACAACAACACCCTGAGCAGGAACAACTGCAGCTGGAACACCAACGACGGCGTATTCATTGAAGAATCGAGCGACGGCAACGAACTCTTCTTCAACCAGCTGGTCGGCAACACGCAATACGGGGTGGAAATAAGGACCTCGTTGGACAACCTGGTATGGAACAACACATTACTTGGGAACAACGGAGCGGGGACTGTCTATTCCCCAGCCCATGTACAGGCCCGTAACACAGTGACGGCCAACTTCTGGAACACAACCGGCGGGATCGGCAACTACTGGAGCGACTGGCAGGGCAGGGACTTCAACATGGACGGCATCCAGGACGCCCCCTACAACACTTCCGGGAACGCGAACGCTCAGGACTTCTATCCTCTGGCCGTAATCCCTGATTCGACTCCTCCGACCACTACCGCCGTCCTCACCGGCACCCTTGGCACGAACGGATGGTACACCTCCGATGTCACAGTCAATCTGACTGCCACCGACAATGCCGGCGGAATGGGCCTACAAGTCACCTATTACCGGATTGGAACCTCCGGGAGCTGGACGGTGTTCTCATCACCAGTGATCGTTTCGACGGAAGGCATCACGACTCTGCAATTCTATTCCAGGGATAACGCAAGCAACGATGAGAGCGTCAAATCCGTTTCAATAGGCATCGACCTGACGCCACCGGACACAGCCTCCGATGTTACAGGAACGCTCGGCGCCAACGGGTGGTACACGAGCTCGGCGACCGTCCTTCTCACCCCATCGGACGCAGCGCCTGGCAGCGGCATCAACTACACGATGTACCGCGTCGGCACCGGAAGCTGGACGACCTACACGACCCCCTTCGATGTGTCCGCCGATGGCTCCCACCTGGTCGAGTTCTACTCCGTCGACAACGCGAGCAATGTCGGGAGCACTAACAGCACCGCGTTCAAGATAGACGCGACGCTTCCGAGCGGGACTATCGATATCCAGGGCGGAGCGACCTACGCCAACAAGACAAATGTCAATCTCACGCTGCAGGCATCCGACGCCACATCGGGCATCGAGCAGTTCCGTTGCAGTAACGACGAGGTCACATGGGGCTCCTGGGAATCCTGGCAGAATCTCTCCGACTCCTTTAGCTGGAATTTGGAAGTCGGCGACGGAAACAAGACCGTCTTCTTCCAGATAATGGACAACGCGAGCAACGTCGCGACACTAAATGACACGATCGTCCTCGACACGACGCCTCCTCACCTGATATTCGGGGTGGCGGACGGATACGTAATTACGACCAGCAGCGCAATAATAGGCTGGGCCGCCAACGATACCAATGGGATCGACCGGTACGAATACAGCCTGGATGGAGCTGCCCTCGTCCCCTGTGGACTCACGGCGCAAGTTTACCTGAGCAACATGACCGATGGCTCGCATTCTCTGACAGTCCGCGCAATCGACGTCGCGGGGAACATGGCCGAGGAGACGCTACAGTTCACGGTGGCTGCGCCCTCGCCCATCTCCTTTGAAGGCCTTCTCCCATGGCTGGTCATTATAGCGGCTGGCGTGATAGCGGCACTGCTAGTCATCATCGTGATGCGCAGGAGAAAGGGCGAGGAGGAGCCAGCAGGGCCCCCACTTGCCCCTGCGGCCGTTGTAGCGCCCCCCATCATCGCAAAGGTCGCCGAGGCGCCTGCCCCGGCCACCGCCCCGCAACCGACCTGCCCGAAATGCGGAAGGGAAGTCATCTGGCAAGAGAAATACCAGAAATACAACTGCTACAGCTGCCAGGCATTCTACACGCCTAAAGAAATCAAGCCGCCGATCAATACCTGAGCGGAAGGCAAGCCTGAAAATCCGGAAACCGTCCGGTCGCCCCCTCCGAGCCATTGAGGACACTGGCTATTTCAGCCGTCTTCCACCAACCAAAAAGAAACCTTAATGCATGTTGCGAGACCTGACGAAGTTTCAGCCCGACAGGGGAAGGAGCTGAACAAGATGGCAGTCGCGCGCTTCAAATTCCTCGACAAGAGCGAGGAAGATACAATACACAGGCTGAGCCTGGAAGTCTTGGGGACGATTGGGGTTAGGATCCACAGCCACTCCGTTCTAGAGATGCTGAAGAAGGCCGGGGCGGACGTCGATCTCAAAACTATGATCGCGAAGATCCCCGAGCAGATGGTCAACGAGGCGCTGAAGAAGGCGTCCAGGAGCTTCACCATCGGCGCCAGGGACAGGAAGCGCGACGTGAAACTTCCAGCAGCCTCTTGGCCGTACGTCTCCCTTGGAGGCGTCACCACCTGGATCGAAGATTACAAGACAAGGAAGCATAGGGACGCGACGACGAAGGACCTCGCCATGCTCGCGAGGATCGGCGACGCGATGCCCGCCGTCGACATGATATGGCCGCTCGTCACCGCGAGGGATGTCCCCCCGCACGCCGGGTTCGCGAACGAGCTCTGGACATGCCTCCAGAACACGACCAAACCCATCCACGGATCCGCCGGCTCCGGGACGATCGGCGTGCCGGACGCCAAAGTCCAAATCAAGCTGGGCGAATTGGTCGCAGGAGGCGCGAATGAGCTGAGAAAGCGCCCGCCCTTCACGGTGTTGAGCTGCGTCATCGCCCCCTGTCGTTCGAGAAGGGCGCGGTCGAGGCCCAGTGCGAGTACGCCAGGGCCGGTATACCGGTCATATCGATGTCGATGTCTCTCGGGGGCAGCACATGCCCGATGTCTGTCGCAGGGACGATTGTCAACGCCAACTCGGAGAACCTGGCAAGCCTTGTGATAACGCAGACGGCTTCGCCTGGAGCCCCGCACATCTACAGCTCGGAGTCGACGCTGGTGGATGTCAGGACCGGCTTCATAGGCTACCTGGGGGCGGAGACGCCGATGATATTCTCCGCCTGCGGACAGATGGCCGCTAGATACGGCCTGCCGAAGATGACCGGGACCAATGGGATGGACGGCGTCACGACCGGCAACCCGACGACTCTCTACGAGACCGTCACCTCGCTCTTAGCGACGATGAATGGGACGGACATCTGCTCAGGGATAGGGGGCCTGGACGCCGACGCCGGTTGCTCCGCAGAGCAGATCGTTATCGACGCGACGATCTGGGAGGAATTCCGCGCGTTCATGCGAGTGTTCGAGATCAGCGAAGGCACCGCTGCCCTGGATGTCATGAGGCAGGTGGGGCAAGGGGGCAATTTCCTCACGCATCCGCACACGGCCAAGAGCTTCAAGGCTCAGATGCACTTCCACGACAAGGCCAAGGAGGTCTACGCGGCGACGATGTCGACGAAGATGCGCGAGGACGCGCACAAGACTGTTGAAACGATCCTCAAGGAGCACGAGGTGCCGCGGCTCGACAAGGACATCGTCAAGGAAGGGGACGGGATCGTCAGGGAGTATGCGAAGAACCCTCCGGTCTTCTGAGCAAAGGCTCTCCCGTGAAGATCGGCGCCTCAGGGCGTCCGAACAGGAACTTCTCAGCGATTCCTATCCAATGCGCTTCTTCCGGATAATCAGCAGGCAGGCCGCCATCATCGAGAGTGCCAGGAAGATGATCCCCGGCTCAGGTATCACTGTCCAAGCGGTTCGTGGGAAACCATCGACTACGCCACCCGGATCCAGCATGTAGGGACTGTCAACGATGCCATCCCCTCCCGGTGGAAGTACATCCGGCGTTGTCCAGTCACCCCAGTAGTTGCCCCATCCTCCCATGCTCCAGGAGTTGACAGGGCCGTTGTTGTCGAATCCCTGGACTTTCAAGGGGCTGAAGACGGTCCCCGCTCCATTGTTGCCGATGAACGTGTTGTCGTAGATCTGGTTGCCGGCGCAGGAGGTCGAGATCTGGCAGCCGTAGTCCGTGTTGTTCAACACGACGTTCTGGTAGACGTGGTTCATGTAACATTTCCAGAACATGTTGATGCCGTCGTCCATATTGATGCTGCAGTTGTTCCAGTTGATCGTGTTGTTGCTGGACGCTTCCAGGGAGATTCCGGCCCAGTTGTTATAGTTGCATGTGTTGTTGCTCAGGGTGTTGTTGTCCGATAGTGACATGTAGATGCCGTTGTACAGGTTGTTCCAGCAAGTGTTGTTGTCGACCGTGTCATTGTGGCAGGCGTCGAAGTAGATCCCGTCCCACTTGTTGAGGGAGACGTTGTTTTGGAACAGGCGGTTCCAGTTCGACGTGTCGAGGTGTATCCCATGACTATTGTTCTGGATGATGTTGTTCCAGACGGTCCCGTTCTCGACGTTCTGCATGATGATCCCGTCCCAGGAGTTCCCCGTGCCATTGTGCAGGTAGCAGTTGCGCACCTCGAAATATGCGCGCGTCCCCCAGATTGAAATCGCATGTCCTGGCGATGCGTCGATCTCCCATCCGTCGATGATGAACGGATCGGAAACAGTCCCGCTGCCCCATGTGACACCGCTCGCGTTCGTGAAGCCCAGGTCTCCTACGATCGAAATGATGCCCCTTTTTGCGAAGGATATCGAAGCCGGGCTGTCATCCGCCTCGGGTGAAGGCGTCGTAATCGTAGTGGCGGACGCTAATAGAATAAAGATCGCGACGAGCAATGCGAAGAGCGCGGCGAATCTAGGGCGGCTCCTTGATCCCTCTTCAGCTTTCTCTGTCTGATTATGATGTCGGAAGATATTCCCGACGAATCCATCTCGCATTTTTGCAGACATCTTAACACTCACCGCCCTACCCTGCGAAGCGAAAGGGATGGTGTCATATTAATTTTTGGCTTATTGCGTAAGACTCATCCAGATGGGAGGAATTCCTCCTGTCGGGGGGGGGGGAAATGGGACTTCTTCTACAGGATGCGCGGGAAGCCTTTGCACGAGACGAGATCCTAGTCAGAAAGAATCTTATCGGGCTTCGAAGGTCAGGTTTCGGAAACATATGTCGAAATGCCCTTTCTGCTCGGCCGAGAACTCCGATGAGGCGCAGTTCTGCTCCTCCTGCGGCAAGATAATTGCCACCAAGACGGTGCCGGTGATGCCGACCTCGTCCAGCGGGGTCGATGTCGAGAGCCAGTCATTCATATTGCTCAGCTTTGCCATTTTCGTCTTCATGTTCGCCTTCATGATCGGCATCGTAGGGGCGGTGGCTGAACCCGGTTTCTTGATCGCCGCGCTGTTTCTCTCTGCGATAGGGATTCTCCTTCTTGCAGTGCGATACCTGATCGTCCGGTCATTCGAACGGAAGGTCGAGAAGCTGCAGGCCGAGTTTAAGGCGGAGCTGGAAAAGAAGCGGCAGATGGAGCTGGTCAAGGTAAAGTGCCGTTACTGCGGAGGCCTGAACTCGCAGGCCGACGAGAAGTGCGGGTTCTGCGGGGCTCCGCTATAGGTGATAAGTCATTTCGTGAGGAAAAGAAAGTTTCCCCCGTTGGATGCATTGTTTCAAGGCAATGCGAGTTCTACTCTTCAAGTGGTAATCATGAAGGGCAAGACCTGCCTCATCACAGGCGGTACATCCGGCATCGGGAAGGAGACCGCGCTAGCTCTCGCCAGGATGGGAGCTGCCATAGTCTTCACGGCAAGGGACGAGAATAGGGGGAAGGCAGCGAAGAAGGAGCTTGTAGACCAATCCGGCAACAACGACATCGATTACGTGTTCTGCGACCTTTCATCACTGCAGTCTGTGAAGGAGTGCTCGCAGATTTTCAGATCTAGTCATAGCAGACTCGACGTCCTCATCAACAACGCGGGGACCTGGGTGAAGGAGAGGAAACTCTCGAAGGACGGCATCGAACTCACCTTCGCCGTGAACCATCTCGCGCACTTCCTACTGACGAATCGGCTTCTCGACCTCCTGAAATCGAGCACTCCGTCGAGGGTGATCAGCGTGACCTCCGGCCTGCACGGCGGGACCATCGATTTCGACGACATAGGCTTCGAGAGGAGATTCAAAGGGATGTGGGCCTACAGGCAGTCGAAGCTTGCGAACATCCTGTTCATCAAGGAGCTCGCAAGGAGGCTGGAGGGGACGGCCGTCACGGCCAACTGCCTGATGCCGGGGATGGTAAACACGGGGCTTTCGAGGAGCTCGGGCGCCATGAGCAAGGCGATATTCAAGCTGCTCGCATCAAAGCCGGAGAAGGGGGCTATGACGTCGATCTACCTCGCTTCTTCACCAGACGTGGAGAAGATCTCGGGGAATTGCTTCAGCAAGAGCAGGGTCGTCGAGACCTCGAAGGAGTCGAACGACCCCGAGGTGGCGAAGAGGCTTTGGGAAGTCAGCGTCGGATATGTGCAGAAGTGGCTTTGAGCGCCGGTTCGCAGTCGCTTGGAAACTGTTAAGACCGACCATAATTCTATTTTATGGTTCGAGAGGGGGCAGAACCACGGATAAGATCAGAAAGAGCGTGAAGGAATGGAAGGAAACCCTCACCCCGGAGGAGTTTCAGCTTCTCCGAAAGGAGGGGACCGAGCCCGCCTTCTCCGGAAAGTACTGGAATCTGAAGGACGAGGGCGTCTACACCTGCGCCGGCTGCGGGAACGAGCTATTCTCTTCGGATGCGAAATTCGATTCTGGGACAGGATGGCCGAGCTTCTTCAGGCCGATCGTCGATGGTGCATTGGAGGCGAGGCCCGACAACAGGTTCCTCATGAGACGCACGGCGATCGCCTGCGGAAGGTGCGGCGGACACCTCGGGCACGTGTTCGACGACGGCCCCGAGCCGACCGGGATGAGGTACTGCATGAACTCTGGAGCGCTGCATTTCAAACCGGCCAAGGAGGGGTGACACCATGTCAGAGAGGGCGATATTCGCCGCAGGATGCTTCTGGCATGTACAGGAGACATTCAGCGGCCTGAAAGGCGTCCTGTCAACGGCCTCAGGCTATTCCGGAGGAAGTATCAAGGATCCGACCTACGAGATGGTCTGCACGGGGAGGACCGGGCACGCAGAGTCCGTGATGGTGGAGTACGATCCCTCTGTGATCTCGTACGACCGGCTCCTCGAAGTCTTCTGGGACATGCACGACCCGACGACGCCGAATCGCCAGGGCCCGGACCGCGGAACGCAGTACCGATCGGCGATATTCTATACGGCCGAGGAGCAGAGGGAAAAGGCTCTTGCGTCCAGAGATCGGCTGCAGGTTTCAGACCGGTTCAAGGGCAGAAGGATAGTGACCGAGATATCGCCGGCTTCCGAGTTCTACAGGGCGGAGGAGTACCACCAGCACTATCTCAGGAAGAACCGGACGGCCTCGTGCGGGATATGACCCACGACCTCCACCCTTCATAGGGGATCAGCCTTTTTCCAAGGATGCACTAATGATCGTTCTCCAGACCCAATCTCTTGCAGACGCCAGAATTATGCTCCACCCATTTCATCCCGCGATCGGAAAGAACCACCGCCATGAGGTTGCGGTAGAGCTTGTGGTCTTTGTATCGCTCTGCCACTTTATGCATTTCTGAGATCGGGTTCTTCTTGGCGTAATCGAATTCCTTCGGGTGCAATCTCGCCATCGTCTTGATTTCCTTCTCGGTGAGATTTGTACCGGAATTGATCCAATGGACAACCAACGGCAGGAGCGTTAGGAGCGGCTTATCCTCGTGACGGATTTGTTCAGTCAATCTTGAACCCGATTGTCAATCTTATCCGAGGTTTAAAGCTTCTCTTAATATGGAGGCTTTTTCCGATCCTTCTTGATTCGGATGCCCCCGACACAATGTGAACACATAATTTCGGAGTCATACTTTCCGATAGGGATTCATCTCCAACCGCTTCTCGGCTTCGACAAACGTGATCGTATGCAATCTGAAGACAGGTTCTCTCCCGATGAGCACTGGGGGATTGCCCTTGGCAGGTACGCTCGCTTCAACCTCGATAGGGTCCGAGTACCTCCCCCCTCTGCCGATCGTGAGCATGATCTTTGAGACAAATCGTTCCATATTTCTTCCGTCTGCCACCATCATCGGCTCACTTGCGGGTTCGAGATCGAGCTCGAGGTACTCCGCAAGCGTTCTAGGAATGACCACTCCATCCGAGCCGGAATCAAGGAGTCCTTCCGTCGATCTACTCCTCCTCTTTTCCGAGGAGATGACGCACGGAATGAATGGGTGAAAGACTTCAAGAGGGGTTCCCGAGGCAGCATCCAGGATAGGTCTCTGGGTCAGGCGGTCGATGGTGATGCTTCTCTTGTAGTTGAACTGAAAATCGATGGCAGACATATCGCCTCTTTTTCAGTAGAACGAGGCCCGAGGATGGAGGATCTTTGTCACCACAGTATCTTCCTCAGGGTATTTCTCCGCGAGTCTGAACATCTCTCCAGCATCGTCGCTGGATGCTACGACCTTGTCCTTCACGACAACGACCCATTGGCCTGCTATGCCTGTGACGGATCCCATTTCAATATATTCTGGCCCATGTTTTTTCATTGGTGGCGATGCCATCCTGCAAGCGGAGACTATCTGTCAATGTTCAATCAGCACTTGCGTCAATAATAAACTTGTGTCTCGAATTGATAAGTGTCCTATGCATGTAGTCGGCTACCAGCACCGTCATTCGAAATGCTCTCGCTCGAATGGGAGCCCTTCTCGTCAGGAGATAATGGTTTTTTCAGATTGTTCCCTTGCCCAGCAAGAGATAGGGATTGATAGGCTTGGAAGCTCCTGCCGACGCAGAACTTCGATTCTGAGATAATGTGACATTCTCAATACTTGATCGTCATGAGTTTGCAGTCTTTGCAACGGTGAGCATCGGCATAGATCATGCCCATTTTGTCTTTCAGCTTGAGCTTTTCTCCGCCCAGGCCGAGCGAGCTCTTCTCTTGGAACCATTTGGGACCGCTGAGATACATCTCCATTCCGAGAAAGCCGGTCTCCATCTGTTTTCCACAATTTGGACACTTCATCTCTATACCCCTCGTCCAGTCATCCCCTCGTCAGGAGATAAGCCTTTTTTCGATTCCTCTCACGATTGGGAGATGATATTGTTACTGACAACAGGGGTAAATATCCGGTGACCCATGCGAAGAGAGCTGGTGGATTCCGATAATGACGAGCCTGACATTCTACGGAGGCGCAGGGGAGATCGGCGGGACGAAGATACTGCTCCAGGACAAGGACACGAAGGTCTTCCTGGACTTCGGAGAGAGCTTCGACCGGGGAGACAAATACTCCTATGAATACCTCGAAGTGCAGAACGCTTACGGCCTGTCCGGGCTTTTCGAGTTCGACCTCATGCCGAGGATCCCTCGCGTCTTCAGCGAGGAGGCTTTGCGCATGACGGACATGAAGTACGAGAAGCCGGACATCGACGGCATCGTCATCAGCCACAGCCACTCCGACCACATCTCCGACATAATGTACGTCGATCCGGACATCCCGATCCACATCGGCTACGGGACGCTTGATATTGTTAACCTATACCACGCCATGTACCCCCAGCTGTTCAGCATCGGGGTCCACAACGATTTCCGCACTTTCAAGAGCGGTGACAGGATAAGGGTCAAGGACATCTCGTTCGAGCCTACGCACGTGGAGCATTCCGTCCCTGGCGCATACGGCTTCATAATGGATTCATCAAAAGGACCGGTGGTCTACACGGGCGATCTACGGATGCACGGCCCGAGGAGCGACATGACGCGCGAGTTTGTCGACAAGGCGGTCAAGAGCAAGCCTCATGTCCTTCTGATGGAAGGCACCAACATGGCAAGGGAATCCGACCATAGTTTCACCGAGGAGGAAGTGAAGCAGGAGGTCGAGAGGATAATATCGGAAGCAGAGGGGACCGTGTTCACATATTTCCCGCTGACGAATGTGGACAGGTTCATGACCCTCTACAACGCCGCGGTCAAGAGCAAGAGGATACTGGTGATAGGCCTGTATCTCGCATACTACATCAAGAACATCAGACCAAAGCTGCCGATACTTCCAGACCTGATGACGGATCCAAACCTCAGGGTCTACTTCCCTCCGAAGAAATCATGCACGTTCTGCGAGGGCGATTACCGCGAGAAGGACGACAAGCTCCTGCTGCCGAAGATGGTGAATTACAGGGATATCCAGAAGAGCCCGGAGAAGTACGTGGTGTACATGGGCTTCACCGGCCTGAGCGAGCTCGTGTACATCAAGCCGAAGGACGCCGATTTCATCTATTCCAGCTCCGAGCATTTCTACGAAGGGGACGACAACGAGAAGCAGAGGGCGGTCTGGGAGAGCTGGATGGAACATTTCAACATAGAATTCCACAAGGCGCACTGCTCAGGGCACGCATCGAAGGAGGACATCGCGAAGATGATCGAGCTGATAGATCCGGAGATCCTGATCCCCGTGCACACCAATGTCCCAGAGGAGTTCAGAAAGCTACATGGGAATGTGATACTCCCGGAGAAAGGCGGAACGACGATATTGTGATCGGATGATTTTTCCTTGCGAGAGACCGCGCGGGAGATGCTAAGTTTAAGACCAATCAGAGCAATTCGAGCGACCGCGGGTTGTGACGATTTGAAGTGCTTTAACTGCGGTGCAGAGATTCCCGAAGCATCACGGTACTGCCTCAGCTGCGGAATGGAGGTGCCGGGAAAGGCAATCCCCCAGCGCATCCCCGACCCCGAGAAGAACATGACCTACTTCGTCCTGTTCGCCCTCGCGTTCGCAATGTTCTTCTTTGCGCTCATTCCCGTAATCCTTGGATCATGGGAGGGCGCCGCTCTTCTGGTTGTTGCCGGCATCGCCCTTGCGATCATCGCCCTGCTGAACGTGAACGCCAGCAGGAGGCACGCGGAGAAGGTCGCGGAGCTGCAGGAGAAGACGGCTGAGCGCATGCAGAAGGCTGCTGCGGAAGCGAGTGCGAGGCTGAAATGCCGCTACTGCGGGGCGCTGAACGACAGGAACGCCCCGAGATGTGTGAACTGCGGCGGGACGCTGTGATATATTTTTTAGATCCGGGGGTCCGCCCCAATTATTGCCCGATCGATCCTCACCAAATGTTAAGAGCCCACACTTCAATCGGCCGGCCGTGGGAGGAATGACCAGAATAGTCGCCGTCAACGGCAGTCCGAAGATGGAGAAGGGGAACACTGAGCCGATCCTTAGGGCGTTTCTGGACGGCGCGAGGGACGCAGGAGCCGAAGTCGAGGTGCTCTATGCCAAGAGGATGAAGATTGAACCCTGCAGAGGGGAATTCCAATGCTGGGGCTCCAAGCCCGGCGAGTGCGTCATCAAAGATGAAATGCAGTCGATCTACCCCGTACTGAAGCGGGCAGACATCCTCGTCCTGGCGATCCCGGTCTATGCGCCGCTCCCTGGGGAGATGCAGACCTTCCTCAATCGCCTGATGCCGCTGGTCGACGCGTCGTCGCTATCGATAAAGGACGGCCGGACCCGGGCGAGGCCGAGAGCTGGCGTCCGCATCTCGAAGATCGTCCTGGTCTCCTCGGCCGGCTGGTGGGAGAAGGAGAACATGGATACCGTCGTCAGGGTGGCGAGCGAGCTTGCCGAGAACATGGACATCGAATTCTCGGGCGCGCTGCTGCGGCCGCACTCCGATCTCCTGGAGAGGGGCGGCCCTAAGGTCGATAAGGTGCTGCGTTCCGCAAGGGAATGCGGGCAGGCGCTTGTGAAGAATGGGAAGATGTCGAAGGCGACACTGGAAGCAGTGGCGGCTCCGTTGATCGGCAGAGAGGAATGGATGAAGGGCTGATCTCCTGATTCGACGTGAAGACATCCAAGCGATCTAGGCACTTCCTTCAAGAGTCCCATCGACGTGGATCTCGATCTTGATGCTGAACCTCTGCTTGACAAGCCTGACCATCACTGAATGCGTCTCGCTTTCCCCCAACGAGAATTGCACTTCTTTGGTTGTGACGGTGCGCAATTTCAATCCGAGACGATGGTCCGACTCGCGAGTCAAGGACTGCCCGATTACCTCCTCCGACGGGAGCTTCTTTCCATCCACCACGACTTCGATCTCGTCTGGGAAGCCTCGCGAATCTACCTCGACGACGTGCTTTTCCTGACTCCCGATCTCGAACCTTGCCTTTGCCATCGTAATCGTTCCGAAAGGGGTTGGAGGAATTAAAGCACTTGTGAATCAAAATGAACTTTACATCCTCTTCGTCAGTAGATAGGCGTTTTCCGAGTGTTCCCGCCCCAATGGGAGCATTCCACCACACTCCTGAGCATCATAATATTTCACAATGCAATGATTATCAATTGGATAATTAAAGCAGATCGGAACTTAACCCTGCGCGACAAATGCAATCTGATAATAATTCCTATGAAACGGAGAATCTATATATGAATATCCACATTATTGGAAGTAATGAACATCTTGAACTCCATCGAATGGAGCGTTATCATCGCGGTAACCCAAGGCGAGACTGACATGGCGACATTAGCCTCAGCTACAGACCGCTCTCTGAATCGGATGTCGGTCATCACAGCAGGTCTCGAGGAAAAAAGCTTCATCACGAGGCGGCGCGCCGGGATGTCGTATAGGGTGGCTCTCGCTGAAAATGGTTTCATGGACCATCTGCGCCGAATTGTGCTCGATGGTCTTCCAATCGATCGGTATCTCGTCGACTCACGGATTATCGTTCTTGCCACAATCGCAGATGCAGGGTGGGCGTTGGGCGCTCCGGATCTCGAATGGCTCTCCGGCTTGTCAAAAAGCTCTGTGAGCATGGCAATTCACGACGCCCTTCGGTATGGAATTCTTCGGAAAGAGGGGCGGAAGTACAGGTGGGGCGGGCGCATGGAACCCCTCCGGAGCTTTCTCAAAGAATACACCCGATTCGACAATGGAAGGACCGCATCACGTATCGAGCAAAGCTCCTCCGTCACTTGGCAGCTAGGGCCCGATTTCATAATCGGGGCATCGAAGAAGCTATCCAGCGACGCAGTCCAGCCGACGGGAGTTACGGCATTTGCCCTGAACGGCCTCCAGATATTCAGCCCGAAGCACTACTATCACATGACTGGTAGTCCAAGGATTCTTCGCCCGGAGGACCATGCGATAGACAACATCCTCATTGCACCTCGCAACGTGACGCACCTGACGTATTCCCTGGTCTACTTGAAGAAGAACGGGAGGCGGACCGATTGGCCTTACCTGGATCGGCTGTGCCGCATCTACGGCCTCGGCAGCCTCGGCTCGGAGATAGCCCAGTATCTGAAGCGGGGGCGGGGATCGCTCGGAGGATTCCCAACGGACGACGAGTTCCGCGAGAAACTAGAGCTCTACGGTGATTGACATGAAACCAAGGATGATGTCTTCGAAGGATATCGGAATCCTGTTCGAGCGAATAGACCAGTCCATGCCCAAGGCGACCGAGATCATAATCATCGGCGGGGGAGCGATGGCGCTGAGAGGGGAGAAAATGGCGACGAAGGACGTCGACATTGTCATCCCTGAACTGGAGCATCACCGTCGCTTCATCCGCGCGATCGAAAAGTGCGGTTTCATCAGACCGACGTCGCTAGCGCGGCCTTATCGGACGATGGGCGCTCTAGTTTACAAGCATCCTGACGGTTACTGGCTCGACATATTCTCGGACCGCATATGCGACAAGTTCCTCGTCCATCCGAAGATGATCAGGCGGATGGAGACTCACAGGCAGATGAGCAATCTCACTGTTCGCCTAATGACCCGGGAGGACATCTTCCTGGCAAAATCCTTCACCGAAAGGGAGGGCGATCTGGATGATATGTACGTTCTCTTCACGAAGGGGCTGGACGAGAGGGTCATCTTGGACGAGGCGGAATTCCAATCGAGACATGCGAAGGCGGGACAGATATGGGAATCATTCCTCAAGGTGAAGCTCGACGAGCTCGAGGATCGGTACGACATCACCATTCCTTTCAAGCGGCGCGTGGAACGCATGGCCATCAAGAGGATGGAGAAGGCGTTCAAAATAATGAAATGATGTTGCTCCGGCACTAATGGGGGCGTCTCGTGTTACATGTAGCAGTCTGATTATTCCTGATAGCCCCGGGTATCCGATTCGTGCCAGAGATCTCGATCTACATTGACGAATCCGGCGACTTGGGCTCGATGAAGGGATCTTCATTCTTCACGATCGCCGCATTGATTGCCAAGAACAGAACAAGAATTGAGCGAATTCCGAAGAGACTACGAAGTCGTCGACTCAAGAAGAGCATCAGGAGAAAGCCGGAGCTGAAATTCCACAATTCGGATGATCAAACCAGGAAATCAATCCTCTCGATGCTCGTGGAGGAGGATGATTTCTTTATAGCAACAATCAGCATTCGTAAGAAGAGCGTCCGCGCTGAGTTGATGCGACATCGGGAGGATTTCTATGAAATCCTTCTTGCGCGCCTCATCAATCTGATCCTCCCGCAACTATCCCAAGGGAGTAGAATCGGTCTGACCATTGATCCACGGAGAAGCGGCAAGATTCGAGACCAGACCTTCGATTACCGCATGAGGCGAAAAGCAGAACAACAGCTGAAGAGGTTGGGCTGGAGTCACCCGTCCATTGGCATCTCAAGATTAGATTCTCAGGTGTCGGAGGGAGTGCAAATCGCTGATTTCATTGCTGGAGCTATAAGACGAGGATATGAGATGAACGACCAGACCTACAGCAGCATCATCGCTGAGTCAATCAAGATAGAAGAACTCTTGTGATGACGTTGCGTCTACCAAAATCGTTTGGTGCAGCCCCCGGCCGGATTCTTGCCTTCCCGCGCCTCATGGCGCAGGCGACCGTTGGCAAAGCGGCCCTTACCTGCCGGGACTTACCTGCACGATTGAATTCATGCTGCGCATGAAGATAAAGTTTTCGAGCGGAATCAGCCCGCCGACGCACGCCTGACGATGCATAGGCTCCTGCTCCAATGGGAGCATAACTCACGAGCCAACACGAGACCATGCATTCTCGAATTCCATTCTTTCCTGTTTGAAAAGTCAAATCTCAATAAACATATCCCAGTTCTTAAAATCGAAATGCAAAGTGCAGTTCAGCTTGCTGAGGTAATTCCTTCCCAGCAGGGAGGGATAGGGATAATCGACGCGTCTGATCTTTCCACCCCTGTGCTCCTCTTCGCGATGGTTCAGGATAACGGATATATTCTCCAGCTCAGCCTCATGGAGACGGTGCTCCTCGTCCATCAGACACACCATCACCGGACCTTCAATTTCTCTTGCGTTCCCCTTTCCACCAATCCCCATATGGCGGATGCCGGGGGTCGGCAAGCTCCTGGCGTCAATTCCCATTTTTAAGACATCTGGTTCTCCGAGGCACGTAGTTGAATTCCCTGTGTCGATGAGGAATTTGACAATTCCGCTCTTGCCAAGAGTTGGGATCGAGACAAAACCTTCGGCATAGGGCTCATTGTCGCGCCCTGTCATCTTCTCGACGCGAATCCGTGGCAGAGGGATCACCCCATTACAGGATCCATCGCTCGTTCTCGTCTGTTATGAATTCGATAGCTATCATTGGGAGATTCTTCGACTCTTTTGTCCTGAGAATCCGGAAGAAGCTTGCCTGGTCTTCTGAGGAAGCGACGATCTTGCCGTTATGCACTGCGATGAATTTGTGGAGATACTTCTGCCTGAGCTCCGCCATATGTTCCGAAACCCATCGTGTGTTCTCGGATGCGGATAGGATTTGTGCGACTACTTCGTCGTGATTATTACAACAAATGCCCTGTGCGGAAGACCCCGTCGATTTACCCATGTCGAACATATTCTATGACAACCTATTATCCCTTATATTTTTGTGTGCACTGCAGTTAATCGCTGGCAGGAAACGATAGACCGCACCATCGCAAGTGAAATGTTCACGCTGTAATGGGAGCATCCCATCGAGCCCCGTAGTATTATAATATTCATCATGCGTTAATTATCATTTTGATAATTTAAGCAGATAGGAATTAATAGTTCCTGCCGTATTGTTCAGATGAATGAAAGCGGAATTGCTGAATGAGCTCCAGAAACACGTGCTCTTCGACAGACGAGCTGTCGCAGGCATGGTCAATAACGAATCTTACGCAGGGGTGCTGCTGCACAGGCTCAAGGTGGCCGGAGATATCCAAGAAGTGGAGCGGAACAGCTACACCGTGCACAAGGATCCATTCCTGATCGCCTCGAGGATCGCCTGGCCGTCGTACATCTCGATATGGAGCGCGCTGAGGTACCACAACCTGACCGAACAGCTGCCTCAGGCGATCTGGGTCGTCACGACCAAGAAGAGACGGAACACAAGGATTGAGTTCGCCGGCACGGAGATCTCCTTCCTAATTGCATCGCAAAAATACTTCTTCGGATACGACAAGATAGGCCTCAGGGGGTTTGAGGTATTCGTCGCAGATCCTGAGAAGAGTATTATCGACTCCCTGCTGTTCAGGAAGGTCTCCGTCTCGGAGATATTCGAGATTCTCAGCAACAACCTGGGGGCTCTCAGGAAGGGCAGGCTGGCGGATTACGCCGTCAGGACCGGCAACAGGGCGCTGATCAAGCGGCTGGGGTTCATGCTCGAGAGGCTCGGCGCGACCGTTGACGGAAGGCTGAGGAAGTCCGTCGATTCCTCCCGGACTCCCCTCGAATACAACCTGCCGTCCGCGGGCAAGGTCGATAAAGTATGGAACGTCGTGGAGAACGTGAGACTATGATATCCAGAGGCGAGCTGCGGGGGATCGCTGAGCGGAAGAGGCTGTCGCTGGAGAACGCCGAGAAGGACTATCTCCTTGACCTCCTCCTGTTCCAGATCAGCACGGAATCCGGGAATTCGCTGGTCCTAAAGGGAGGGACCTGCCTCTACAAGCTGTCCAGCCTGAACAGGTTCAGCGAGGACCTGGACTTCACGCTCAACAGCCGGCGGCTCGACGAGGAGGCCCTAGCCAGGAAGATCGTCAGGCGCCTTTCACTGATAGGAATCGAGGGCAGGGTGAAGGAGATCGAGCGCTCTGGGAAAGAGATCAACATCAGGTTCCTTTTCAAGGGCCCGCTGTTCGACGGCGGCCAGAAGAGCCTCTGCCGCATCGTCGTGAACATCAGCCAAAGGGAGAGGGTGCTGGAGGAGCTGAGGCGAGAGATGGTGATGCCATTATCCAGGGAGATCTCCTCTTTTCAGGTCTATGCGATGAGCGAGAGGGAGATTGCGGCGGAGAAGGTCAGGGCGATCATGACGAGGAACAAGGCGAGGGACGTCTTCGACCTATGGTTCCTCATGAGACGCGGAGTCGTACTTGATTTGCCCATGGTCGGCAAGAAGCTGAGGATTTACAAACTGAGTTTCTCGCTGGAGAGATTCATTGCGAGCATCGACGAGAAGAGGAAGTCCTGGGAGACCGATCTCAGGGGATTGATTATCGGCGAGCTGGTGGACTTCGAGAAGGCCAGGGATGAAATCGTCGACGAGATGCGATGAAGGCATCCGTCTAACCGTTTCATCGTTGATTGCCAATCATTGTATTATCGATTTTAGAGTGATTTGCATTAAAGCTAAAATAATAGTAAAATATCCCGTTTCGCTCCAAATATTGTCTTGTGGCAGAACAACAACACATGCTTTCTGTCCTATTGCAGGACAATATCTGATAGTGCTCCCGCTTAAATGGGAGCATTCATTTTTGAAACGTTTGGCAATTGCAACGGAAGATGTCTTCCAATTCAATGAACTAATAATTGCTCAAGATCGGCGGTATCACAATACTCGGGGAATCTCCAGCAGTCTCCTTTCAACCATTTTCTCTAGGGGATCGTACATGGGCAATTCCCTGATGAGATTCTTGAGATCTCTCGTCCAGTTTTCTTTGCTTTTGCGTGCGTTTTCAATCGTCTTCTTCGCATCATACTTCTCGCCATAGTATGCGAATTTCTTTTCAAGGACCTCTTCGTCGATCTCGATCCCTTTCCCGAAAAGGAACCAGACATCGTACAGGTCTCTTGCCGCGGATCGATTGCCGAGCGCGTGCAACTTCTCCGCGAGGATCTCCTCCAGGCTCATGACCTGCGATTCGGCTGGACCGAAGCCGTACGTGTCGATGATCCGCCTTCGAATGGGCTCTTCAACCAGGTTGTCGCGAAAGCTAAGGTCAAACCGGATTCTCTGCGGATGAGCCAATGGGCCGATGAACCTGACCGATGCCTTCAATCCGGCGGAGGTCTCCTCTTCCTCGATCTTCTCGAACTCGATGCCCTCAACACCCGTCCCTTCCAGCGCGTCTCGGAGCATGTCGACGCATCTCCCCTTCTCCGTCGCAAACACAGAGAAGTCAAGATCCTCGGAAAACCTCGCCTCCTTGAAGTAAACTTTCTTTATTGCAGTGCCACCCTTGAAAACCAGATGCTTTGTCAAATCGGATTCGGATATCACTTTCAAGGCAGCGGAGAGCGCGATATCTTTTTCCATAACTGCCTGCGGAATGCCCTCCTTGACCGCCGCCTTCTTCAATTCCCTCGGTTTGATCATCGGAGATCCCTCCATTCGAGGAGCTCCTTTTCCGGTATGTTCAGAAGCAGACCCCATTTGACCGATCTATTCAAAGCCCTCTTGGGAGCGGAAGGATCGAGCCAGCGCCAGCCAACTATTTCTCCCGGCTTCAACTTGCGCATTCCAAGTAGTTCGGACAGGTAGCCGAGCCTCCTCCTTGCCGCGTCGCTCGAGCTCGATGCGAGCGCTTCAAGCTTCTTCCAGTCAAGTCTCTTCCTCGCGGTCCAAAGCGCCTTGGACGCTTCTTTGACCCCCCCGCTCTTTTCAGGAAGCGACAGGCAGTCCAGCACGAGCTGCTCGATCGTGGCGACTTTGACTGCCTTATCGCCGATCATCTCATCCCTCCACTCTCCCAGGCGGCGGACCTTCGTGAATTCAAAGCGGGTTTGAAGCGCGTCGAGAGTGCGCAGCCTCGAGGTCGTTACGACCTGCACCGTGACCGGGATCTGCTCGGTGAGCCCATAGTGGTTCAAAGCCGACCAGAAGCTGATGTAATACTCCTTACCCTCCATGAGCTTCGGAACCGTCGCAAAGGCGTCTTCTGTCCAAATCCCCTTTTTGCCCGCCTTCATTGGGGCAAAGAGGTAGATGCCGCGCTTAAGTCGGATCAGACGCTTCTTTCTCACCAGCCTGGAAGCCAGTTTCCATGCCTGCTCTTGCGATAGGTGCATTGTCCGAGCTAGATCCGACAGCGTCAGGACTCCTGCCTCCGACTCCTCAAGAGCGAAAAGCGCGTCTAGTTCCATGTTGCCCAATCTTATTTTTTGCATACCGAAACTGCCCTCTAAGGGTAGTAAGTGGCAACAAAGTATTTATGTGTTTGCGGGCATTTCCGCACAGTTGCAGCATCGTAGAACTAGGGGATAAAGAGGTTAATAATTAATGATAATTTAATGCTGATTAGTATAATTCGAACCTATAATTATTAAGCTTCGAAATTACCATAATTATAGATAGGAAATATGAGAATAGGAATAACGACGGCTTAATCTCTGGAAAATATGACTGGCTGTCGGAGAGAAGGGGTATTTCAAATGCACGACGACAAAGAGACCGATTGTAGCATTGCTAATGTAGATTTAATCAAAGACGTTATTCGCACTCTTGCGAAGCGTGGAGTCTTTCTTACGACCACGAGAATTCAGAAACTATTCTATCTTTTTGAGCGCCAATGCGTGATCGATACCGGAGAGAGGTGCTTCAATCTGAATTATCAATATGATCAGTATGGCATGTATTCTCCGAATCTTCGTGAGATACTGAAGCATCTTGATCCTGAAAAAGATCATCTGCAGATAAGGGAAGCAATTTTTGAGAAGGGCAGCGGCCGAACCATCGGTTATGTTGAAGGGTGGGAAGAAGAACCGATGCCGGATGTAATCGAACTCGCAGTTGCAAAAGTGATTTCTGAATACGGCTTTCTAAAAACCGAGGTTCTTATTGAGAGGGCGAAGAGCACTTCTCCTTTCGTATATGCGAAGAAGGGAGAAAAGATAGATTGGGAAAGACTCGCCGAAGAACAATGCGAAGGATCTGAAGAGTTATCTCCAGATGGAATAAAGAGACTTGAGAAAGCTACGAGTTCCACCGAGTATCTTGCTTTCGATAGCATCGATGAAGTAAGATCCTATCTTTTCTCATAAACAGTGATGGAGGTTGACTAAGTGGAAGGCAATTCTCCATCAAACCCTGCGTATAAGATAGAAATCGAACCACACTTTAAGTCTAAATTAAAGAAATTGTTTCATCGAAATCCTGACTTAGAACGAGCATTCGATGAAACGATAAAAGCCGTATGTAAATTTCCTCTCGGAATGGGGAAAAGATCAAAAATTCCTATGGACACGCGACATGTTCATGTAAAGAATCATTGGGTGCTTTTTTGGAGAGTTAAAGGAAAAACAATCTGGCTATTAGACTGTGGACATCACGATGAATTTTTTAGGAGATAAGAGCCATTTTTCTCATGGCAATACTCCAGAAACATTTTGAGCATGGAAAGATCCTGCAGAATCCGGACTTCCCCCAACATCATGCATTGCGGTATCGATCATTGCGGCGAGTTTCATTCTCGGAATACCGTTGATGAATAGCAGAATGACTGAGGAGGCACGAAATTGGGGAGCAGTTCCTTTGGATCGACCGGCTCGTCGAACTCCTCGACATCCTCGATCTCGATGGCAAATCCCTTGTCCAGTCCGTGAAAATAGGAGAGGAATTCCTCCTCGTGGAGGCCGGAATATTCGCTTGAAAGCCGCCATAGGTGGGGGAGATCCGTTTCAATGATCCTGGCAATCACAATCCTCCCGACTATCTTTCTGACGGGGGAGGTAGCGTAGATGTACGCCGTATCGACCTTCTCGTTTCGGAAGATCC